>Ga0075976_127_pt1 | contig 21857 bp, 19 predicted proteins | sample RifGroA2_FD_68052 | JGI IMG/M metagenome (GOLD analysis project Ga0075976, IMG submission 68052) | Parcubacteria bacterium GW2011_GWA2_47_10b
TCTCCGGCGGCGTAGAGTCCATTATCAATTCCCTCGCCAACTGGCTTTTGGGGTATTGACATAAATTCTGCGATCATATAAGATTGCTATGTACACCGCAGACAGCAGGCACTATCCGCCAAAGGCGGGCAAGTAAGACCTGCCGAGGTATTACGCTCATTAAGTGGGCATTTGAAAATCTGCGGTTTATGCCGCAGATTTTCTTTATTCACCCGCCGAAACTTTCAAGTATGCATTATGTATATGTACTCCAAAGCAAGAAAGACAAGGAGCTGTATGTGGGATGTACTAACAATCTCAAGGCTCGTTTTGCCTTACATAATGCAGGAAAAGTTATATCAACAGCAAATAGATTACCAGTGAAATTAATATATTATGAAGCATTTATGAACAAGCATGACGCATTTGCAAGAGAACAGTGGCTAAAAACTGGTTGGGGTCGCAACCAACTTAAAACCATTCTCCGGAATTACTTGAAAGTTTAGGCGGGATCACCCACCGAAACTTTTCAACTTTTATGATCAATCACATAATAAGCACAAAGGACACATCGCAACTTTTATTAACTGTAGATTGTTCTACAAAAGTTTAGGCGGGTAAATGGCAATATCACGCGCGAAAAAAGAAGAGATAGTAAAAACGCTTAAGGAAGATATCCGCGCCTTTCAAGATGCTGGCAGGGGCGATCTGCCGGCGATGGAAGGTGAAGTGGCGCTCATTACCGGTCGCGAAGACGAGCTCGCGCTTTTCAAAACAGCGGGCGACTTTGCCAAAAAAGAAAAAGATGCGTTCCAGATTTTGGGCGGGTTTTTTGAGGGCAAGCTGATAGGCGCCGAAACCGCAAAAACGCTTGGCATGATTCCGTCACGCGAGGCGCTTATCGCGCAAGTGATGCAGGTGATGCTTGGCAACATTCGCAAATTTATGTACGTAGTCGATCAATTAAAGTCGAAACAAATTACTAATAATTAATAACTTATATGTCAGATAAATTTAACGACATTATAGAAAAAGTTGAAAAGCTCACGGTTCTTGAACTCTCCGAGCTTGTAAAAGCTATGGAAGAAAAGTTTGGCGTCTCTGCCGCCATGCCAGTTGCCGCGTCCGCTGGTGCGACCAGCGGGGAAGTTGTGGAAGAAAAATCAACGGTCTCTGTGATTTTGAAAGCCGCTGGCGACCAAAAAATTCAAGTTATCAAAGTGCTGCGCGATGTGCTCGGACTTGGACTTAAGGAAGCGAAGGATCTTGCAGACGCTGCACCAAAACCAGTGAAAGAAAACGTCTTGCCAACGGAAGCCGAGGAGCTTAAAGCGAAGCTTGAAGGTGCCGGCGCCGTGGTTGAATTAAAGTGATGCTCGTTTTAGTCTAAGACTATGCCGCAGGGCACAATCTTGGAAAAACTTTTTGGTTCGCAAGCGAGAGTGCGGCTATTGCGGCTTTTTGTTATGAGTCCTGACGATGTTCTTGATTCAAAAACAATAGGAAGCCGAATTCACCTGGAGCCCACGCAATTCAATCGTGAGGTTAAAATGCTTTTTGATGTCGGATTTATAAAAAAAGGAACCCGCGTTACTACTCTTTCAGAAGGCGTTCGAAATAAACTCAAACGGCGGAAGATTTCTGGTTATACTCTCGTGCGCGATTTTCCCTACCTCAATGAAATCGCGGAGTTACTTGCATCGGAAACCCCGCTCGCGCGCAAGAAACTTTTAGGGAGTCTCAAGGGTTGCGGAAAGGTTAATCTTGTTGTGATCGCGGGGCGGCTTCTTCATGAAGACAGAAACCACGTTGACGTTTTTGTTGTCGGGGATTCGCTTAAGAAGAAAAAAATTGAGCGCGCTCTTCATGCAATTGAGGCGGATTTGGGCAAGGAACTTGTATATGCAATAATGGCAACGAAAGAGTTTCAATACCGGTTTGGCATGTATGATCGGTTTCTGAAAGATCTTTTTGATCATCCGCACGAGATATTGCTCAATAAACTCGGGATTGGGTAGGGGGCCGTTAGTTTAATGGCAAAACGATCGCTTCACACGCGATAGAGCGTAGGTTCGATTCCTACACGGCCCAATTAATTTTATCCACAGGTTGCCAATAAGCCTTGATTTTTGTGGTATAATATCTTTAAAAGGTCAAAATAATCTAATTATTCTTTGTAGTTTTATTCGTTTTTGTTTGTCTCTCTTATGAATGGAAGTTTGGGTGAAGTTAGTGTACGTTCTTTCGAAGAAGCGCTTACCACTCTCGCGAATGCAGTTTTTGGTTTTATTCCGCAGCTTGTGGTCGCGCTTTTTTCTTTTATTGTCCTCTGGATTGTCGCGGTAATGCTTGGAAGATTGATTGAGCAGGTTGTGCGCGCGTTGAAGATCGACTCGGTATTTGAAAGTCTCGGTGCCGAAGAAGTGCTTACCCGTGGAGGATTTAAACTAGACTCGGGAGCTTTTCTTGGAGGTCTTGTGAGGTGGTTTTTCATCGTGCTTGCGCTTCTGGTTGCGGTCAATATTCTCGGGCTTACCGAGGTAAGCATTTTTCTTGCTTCGGTTGTAGCTTATATCCCGAATGTTGTTATTGCTGCGATTTTCATAATTGCGGCGGCGGTGCTGGGTGACATTGTACAGAGAATTGCTCGTGGATCGGCGCATGCGGCTCATATGCCCGCAGCGGCTCTCATCGGCGCGGTGGCAAAGTGGGCGATTTGGATTTTTGCCCTGCTCGCTGCTCTCTTACAACTTCGGATAGTGCCGGAGCTTGTACAAACCCTTGTGACCGCTCTCGTTGCAATGGTAGCCCTTGCCGGTGGCCTTGCGTTTGGCCTTGGCGGCAAAGAGCATGCATCACAATTGATCGAGAAGCTTAGACGCGATATCCGCGAATAGTATTAAGTTCTGATCAGAATAAAAAAATCCTCTGCACTGCTGGTTGGCAAGGCAGAGGATTTTTTATGCGCGCGTGGGTTCTTCGTGTCCATAACGGAATTCTCCTTGCCTGCACTGAATATTTGAAGAGTTGACACGATAAATCAGTCGCGCTACAATACTTATGCGAAATGAATACTAAATACAACTTAAAAAGTCTGAAGAGCGGGCGGCGTTGAGTCGCTTGTGATGTGTCGTAAGACAGGTCCTCCGCTCGGAGGATTTTTTGGTTCATCGTGTGAGACGGAGTCTTTTACGCGATCCCCGAACGACCGGACTTTGACAATTGAGTAATCAGGTAGAAAAAATGACTCCAATATTTCGACATTTTGGTCGAAGATTGGAGGTGTGCATTTTCTAACGGGAAACAAAAAAAGGGCGTATGGTGGATGCCTAGGTTCTAAGAGGCGATGAAGGACGTGGCTTGGCTGCGATAAGCGTCGGGGAGGTGTCGAGCAACCTTCGATCCGGCGATTTCCGAATAGGGAAACCTACCACGACGAAAATTCGTGGTATCTATCCTGTAACTCAGGATATGAGGCAAACCCAGGGAAGTGAAACATCTCAGTACCTGGAGGAAAAGAAAAGAATGAAATATTTAAAACACTGGCCTGTCAATTGGGGCAAGTGTTTTAAATATTTCTCATTCCCTTAGTAGCGGCGAGCGAAACGGGAGAAGCCCAAACCTCAAATTTGTTGCTAGTTTACTAGTTTGCTAATTTGGGGGGTTGTAAGATGCTGTTGTTCCTGCTTCGGCGGGAGAGAGTTTATACAACAAAAATATTAGCGGAATGCGGCTGGAAAGCCCAACCAAAGAAGGTGATAGTCCTGTATGCGAAAGTATTTTTGTACTTTTAGACAGTATTCTTGAGTACTTCGACACATGACAGGGTCGGAGGAAACAGGCCGCACTAAACGGCCAAGGCTAAATACTCTTGGAGACCGATAGTGAACAAGTACCGTGAGGGAAAGGTGAAAAGCAGCCCGGTGAGGGCGATGAAATAGTCTCTGAAACCATATGCCTACAAAGAGTCGGAGCCCCTCGCGACAGCAATGTTGCTCGGGGTGACGGCGTGCCTATTGAAGAATGAGCCAACGAGTTATCATGCATTACGTAATCTAATCCCGCTCAGCGGGAGGAGGTGTAGCGAAAGCGAGTCTGAATAGGGCGTTTATCAAATCATACACGTGTTCTTATTAAAGAATACGTGTGTGGTTTGAACGTAGTTCGTGATAGACCCGAAGCCAGGTGAGCTTACCATGGCCAGGATGAATGTCGTCGAAAGGCGGCAGGAGGTCCGAACCGGTGAGTGGTACAAAACTCTCGGATGAGCTGTGGTAAGGAGTGAAAAGCTAATCGAACCTGGTAATAGCTGGTTCTCTCCGAAATAGCTTTTGGGCTAGCGGCAATCGCAAACCAGCAGGTAGAGCACTGGAAGGTCTGTAAAGGGAGAAATCTCGACAGTCCTATCAAACTCCGAATGGTTGGTGTTTCGGATTGCTAGTCAGACCATGGGGGCTAAGCTCCATCGGTCAAGAGGGAAAGAGCCCAGATCGCAATCTAAGGTCCCTAAATCTACGTTCAGTGCACTTAAGGAGGTGAGGTTTTTCAGACAGCGAGGAGGTTGGCTTAGAAGCAGCCATCCTTTAAAGAGTGCGTAACAGCTCACTCGTCGAAAGACCTTGCGCCGAAAATAATCGGGGCTTAAACGTAGTACCGAAGGTGCGAATTGCATATCTTTATTGATATGTGATGGTAGGAGAGCATTTTGTATGCTGTGAAGCGGGACCGCGAGGCTTCTCGTGGAGCGTACAGAAGAGAGAATGTTGGCACAAGTAACCACAATGCGGGTGAAATCCCCGCACGCCGAAAGCACAAGGTTTCCTTGGCAATGACGATCATCCAAGGGTTAGTCGGGCCTAAGCCAATGGCGAAAGCCGCAGGTGATGGACACACGGTTAATATTCCGTGACTTGGCTATTGATTGATGGAGGGACGAAGTTCAGTATACGGAGCGTGTTATTGGATTCGCGTTCATGCCGTAAGGGTGCGTTCTAGGAAAATCCGGAATGCTGTGTTTAATCACACACCCAAGCGGAGTGAGAATTTCTTCCTACGGGTTGGAAAACTTCGTAAAGCGAGCTTCCAAGAAAATCTTCTACAATTATCAATAGTTGAACCGTACCGCAAACCGACACAGGTGTGCAGGTCGAGTAGACCAAGGCGAACGGGTGAGACCTCCCTAAGGAACTCGGCAAAAAAGCGGCCGTAACTTCGGGATAAGGCCTTCCCGAACCCCGAGCGCAAGCGAAGGGTGAGGGACGCAGCGAAAGTTTCTCTGGCGACTGTTTATCAAAAACACAGCTCCCTGCGAACTCGCAAGAGGATGTATAGGGGGTGACGCCTGACCAATGCGAGAAGGTTAAATACTGACTGTGCGTGGTCCCGCAATTGCGGGGTTGCGTGCGGATTGGTATAAGCCCTCGTCAATGTCGGCGATAACTATAATCGTCCTAAGGTAGCGCAATTCCTTGTCGGGTAAGTTCCGACGCGCACGAAAGGCGTAACGACTGGAGAACTGTCTCGGGGAGGTGCCCGGTGAAAATGCGATGCCGGTGAAGATGCCGGCTACCTGCAGTTAGACGAAAAGACCCCGGAAGCTTTACTGTAGCTTGATATTGGGCTTAGGTCTTTAATGCGTAGCGTAGTGGGGAGTCTACGAAGTGCCGCTTTTGGGCGGCATGGAGACGCCAGTGAAATACCCATCTTTAAAGAGCTAAGTTCTAACCCCCGCGGCAAAAACGCGGAGGGACAGTATCTGGTGGGCAGTTTTGGTGGGGCGCTATCCTCCTAAAAAGTAACGGAGGAGTTTACAAAGGTCAGCTAAGCGCGGATGGAAATCGCGCTCGTCGTGTAATGGCATAAGCTGGCTTAACTGCGAGACGGACATGTCGAGCAGATGCGAAAGCAGAACATAGTGATCCGATCGTGGGTATTAGACACCGCGAAAGCTCAACGGCTAAAAGTTACTCCGGGGATAACAGGCTGGTACCGCCCGAGCGTCCATAGCGACGGCGGTGTTCGGCACCTCGATGTCGGCTCGTCCTATCCTGGGGGTGGAGAAGCTCCCAAGGGTTTGGCTGTTCGCCAATTAAAAGGGTACGTGAGCTGGGTTCAAACCGTCAAAAATGAACCTTAAATATCGAGTAAAATCACACGGCGGCTTTCTCGCGTAAGCGAGATCGAAAAAACCGACTCATATCGGTGAAGTCCTAATATATAATGTAGACAACCTGCCCGCTTCGCCGAAGTTTTCAGCGAGGCGAGTCATGTGTTAGGATAATACCGAGGGAAGTTGAACTACTTAAAAAAGAATGCTTAAGAAATTTGAGGCGATTAAAGTTATTGCAGCATTAATCATTATAGTATTGATTATACTTTTAGTTGTAAAAATTAAAGTAAATTCAGTCCAAGAGGGAAAGAATTTACTTGACCTCTGGTAGTTTTAACCCCGTAGAGACTTGCTACTTTAAGTAGCGGAGTCATCCATTTTTTGGATGGCTAAAACGTCGGTCCCCCGCAGTTGCGGGGTGATGGTATAGTCCGATCCATTTGGTAACAGATGAAAATAATAAGCGTGAGACAGGTTGGTCTCCTATCTACTGCAGGCGTTGGTTCTTGAGGGGAGTTCTTTCTAGTACGAGAGGACCGAAAGGAACGTACCTCTGGTGTACGAGCTGTCGTGCCAACGGCACCGCTCGGTAGCTATGTACGGACGGGATAACCGCTGAAAGCATCTAAGCGGGAAGCCCACCCCAAGATGAGGAACCGTTTGAGGACCGTGAGAGACTATCACGTTGATAGGCCCTAGGTGTAAGTACTGTAAAGTATTGAGCCGAGGGGTACTAATAGTCCGAGTTTCCCGTTAGAAAATGCACATCGCGACGCGCCATAAAATTATAATGGCGAAGTCGTGACCCCGAGTCCCGCCATATGGCGGGCGAGGGGCTACCTGATTATTCATTTCGAACTTGAGAGGAAGGTTCTTTCGCGTTGGGAGCGAAGGTCATACGTCGGGCTGCTATGCATAGGGCATGGTTGATGTAAGAAGGGCGGACGTTGTCTTGCATCACTCGCTCCCAACAATTTTCCGAGTTGAGCAACAAGCTCGACTCTTCCTCCCAGGTTCGAAAAAATAAAAATATAAAAGCGATGTGCTGAAATATGGTGGTGGCTTGAGGCAGTGGTACTACCTCTTCCCATTCCGAACAGAGTCGTAAAACGCTGTACTGCCGATGATACTCGCAAGGGACTATTTTATTTAACCCACGTTTGATCGGGTTTGATTGGAAAGGAGAAGGTCGATGGAAAAAGTCCTCGTCGTGGATGACATGGAGTCCTTTCACGTCGCCCTCAAGCATTGGCTTGAAGGTCGCGTAGAGGTTCTGTCCGCCTACTCCATTGAGGAGGCGAGGCGGTTGTTCTACGAGAATCCCGACGTTCGGATCATTCTCATGGATGCCTGCGTGCCCGGTGATAAGCCAAACACCCTCGGTTTGGTCCACGAGATTGAGACGTCCGGGGTCTTCTGTGGGACGATGATCGCGATTTCTTCGAGTCCTCAATACCGGCATCAGCTGGTCCAAGCGGGCTGCGGCGGCAGTTGTCCCAAAGACCAGGCAGCCCAGATGGTCGAGGTCCTATTGGATCTCGTCGCGTAGAAGGGAAGGGAGGTGGGTGATGAAGCAGTTTCTCGTCGAAAACAGGTTCCTCTTCTGGGCCGCAATGTTGCTCTTCGGGGTTTCCTGGGGTCTCCGGACCGTGATTCTCCAGAGGGAGGCCCAGCTCAACGCCCTTCTCGCCGTGCGTATGCATTACGCACGGGCGCACGGCGTGTGCATCGAGGGGGCACGGGCGACTGTCCTCGCCGGAGGTGAAGTCGAGGTGGAGTACTTCACTCTCGACGGCTTGCGATGCAAGGACGTTGTCAGGGACGGAGCCGTCCTGCATCTCGGGTGTCACAACGAGGTGTCGATCTAGTCGGTGTAGCCGGCGTGCGAATACGTGCGTCGGCTTTTCTCTTTTGTTACACTAATACCATGCGGCTTTGGGTTTTAAAACGGCGGCTTGCGGGGTTTCTCGTCTTGCTTGGCATGTTTATAATTATCGGTGGTTCTTTGGCGTATATTTTTTGGCCGCGCCCGTCCTGTGTTGATGGCGTTCAAAATGGTGACGAAAAAGGGGTCGATTGCGGCGGTTCATGTTCCAAACAATGTCTTGGTGAAATTCCTGTTTCTCCCAAGCGCCTTTGGCAGAGGTTTTTCCAGGTTCGTCCTGGGGTATACGACGTGGGCGCAATGATTGAGAATGTGAATTTATTTGTGGGAACAAAGGTATTTCGTTATACCGTGAAGCTTTATAGTGAAGAGAATGTGCTTCTTGCAGAGCGCCAGGGAATAACTTTCTTGCTTCCAAACCAGAAGGCGCTTATCTTTGAGCCGAACATGGTGCCGGGTCCGCGCGCTCCGGCGCGTGTGGATTTTTCATTTGAGGAGCCGATTACATGGACGCGAATGGATGCGGGCGATGCGCAAAAAATTGAGGTGATATCCCGCCGGTTTGAATCGGATCCCCACCCGATCGTGCGGGTAAAATTACGGAATAAATCAACTTCCAGGGAGAGTGAACTTGAAATATCTTTGGTGCTTGAAAGCAAAGACGGCAACGCGTTCGCCGTGGCGCGCACTACTTTGGAAGATTTTGTGGCTGGATCTGAACGGGAAGCAGTTTTCTCATGGCCAACATCGCAATTTCAAGAACCTGCGAGCATGCAGGTGCTTTACCGTAGAGTTGTGCGGTGATAGCATTTTTCTATGATTCGGCATCTCCGGTATATGGATTGGCTCCTTGTAATTTCAATTCTTCCGATTCTTGTTTTCGGGCTTTTGACCATGAAATCGCTTTCTGGCGATGATTATTTTTTCAACCGCCAGCTCATCTGGATCGCGGTTGGTTTCGTTGCGATGGGTTTAACAACGGCGTACGATTGGCGCGGCCTCAAGTCAAGTGCGGTGATATTATCGCTCTATGCGCTTGGGATTATTTTACTTGTTATTCTCGCGGTCATTGGGTTCGTAACACGGGGCGCGCAGAGCTGGTTCTATTTTGGGACTGCCGCTTTCGAGCCAGTCGAACTTGTAAAGCTTTTCTTGGTGTTGGTATTTGCGAAATACTTTTCACGGCGATATGTCGAAATTGCAATGACACGGCATATCGCGATTTCATTTCTCTATCTCGTGATTCCCATGACGCTTGTATTTCTACAGCCGGATTTCGGATCTGCCGCGATTCTTTTTTTTGTGTGGTTAAGCATGCTTTTATTCTCGGGTCTGCGATTCAAGCAGATCATAGTATTTATCGCCACCGGGGTTTTGATCGCCGTTGTAGGGTGGTTTTTCTTGCTTCAGCCATACCAAAAGATGCGCATTGTTGCTTTTTTCAATCCTGAAGGGGATCCACGAGGTTCTGGGTACCATGCGATTCAAGCCATGATCGCGGTAGGTGCGGGAGGAGTATGGGGAAAAGGAGTTGGATATGGTACACAATCACGGCTTGATTTTCTGCCAGAATCGGAGACCGATTTCATGTTTGCGGCATTCGCGGAAGAATGGGGGCTTGTTGGTGTAGCCGCACTTTTTCTTTCGTTTACACTGCTTTTTTGGCGTATTTTACGGATCAGTATTCGTTCTCCCGACAACTTTTCAAAACTCTTCGGCCTCGGCATCAGTTTTTTGCTTGTGAGCCATATTGCGGTTCATGTGGGGATGAATATGGGTCTCTTGCCGGTTACAGGAATAGGGCTTCCTTTCATGAGTTATGGGGGGTCGTTCTTGGTAATGTTAATGGCTGCCCTTGGAATCCTTGAATCAATCGCAATCCGATCCTCGGAGATAAAGGCATATGAAAAAGAGGAGTTTATTGGCCTATAGGGCATACGCTTGCGTTCTTTTGGCATATATGGTAATCTATTATTACTAAATTATGAATATCGTGCAGGCATTATTTGAGCGACAAATAGCTAAATTTCTTGATGAACTTGCGCCTCGCGCACGGAGCGTTGTGAAGCGCCGCTATGGCATTGGAGGGACAAGCGCCATGACTCTTGAAGCTATTGGGACAAAAGAGGGAATTACGCGTGAGCGGGTAAGACAGATTGAAAATGACGCAATGAAGCGGCTTCGCAAGTCGCCCTCTTTCGTGACTCTTGCGTCATACGAAAAAGAGATCGGCGATTTAATAGAAAGTCGTGGCGGCATGATTTCAGAAAATTTTCTTCTTGCGTTGCCTGAATTGAAAAATGTGAAAGATAAAAATAGTCTTATACTTTTTATCGACCTTTGTGACTCTTTGGCCAAACGAAAAGCCGATCAGCACTTCCATGCGCGTTGGCATACAAAGCCCGCTCCGGTTGCAGGCATCGAATCGTCGCTTATTTCTTTTGCAGAGGATTTGTATCGCTCACGCAAGACGATGTCTGAAGCAGAAGCGAGCGAAAAATATGAAAGTCATTGCAAAAAATATAACCTGGAGGGTATAACACCACTTACGATTCAAGCCCATTTCCTGCTCTCAAAAGATATAGAAAAAAACGTTTGGGGTGAATACGGTCATGTTTCTTCACCGTTTGTGCGGCCGCGCGGTATGAGGGAAAGCTCTTTTGTTGTGCTTGCGCGGGCGCATCAGCCCCTCCATTTCCGCGAGATCGCACATCGCATTGAGGAATTTGCCGGCCATCCGGTACATATTCAGACGGTTCACAACGAGCTTATCAAAGACGACCGTTTTGTGCTCGTAGGCCGCGGACTCTACGCGCTGGGTGAATGGGGATATGAGCCGGGTTTTGTCAAAGATGTACTCGTGAAGCTCCTTAAATCAAACGGACCGATGACACGAGATAAAATTGTGGAGGAAGTTTCTCATCTTCGCCAAGTGAAACCAAGCACGGTTTTTATCAATCTCCAAAACAAAAAATTGTTTAAGACTCTTGAGGATGGTGCCTATACGCTTATTTCGTAACGAACACCGTGTCATTTCTCGAGTTATTCGGACCGACCGCTGAGATCATAAAATTTATTTTCCGATTTTGGTGGATATGGTTCGGTCCGCTCAGTTTTGTGATATTCGTTGCCCTTTGGCTTGCGTGGCGCCAGCAGCTTTACAAAAGTGCCGTCTCGTGGGTTCTTCTTGAGTTAAAGTTTCCCCGAGAAATTCTTAAAACCCCGAAAGCGATGGATCAATTTTTTTCGGCGCTTCATGGGGTGCGCAATGCTCCCGGGGATCCCGTTGAAAAATACTGGGATGGGGAGGTGTCGCTTTGGTTTAGTTTTGAGATTGTGACGCTCGGCGGCGACATCCATTTTTTTATCCGGACGCCAACAAAGCACAGAAACGTTCTTGAAGCGAATATGTACGCGAATTACCCAACAGTAGAAATTGAGGAAGTAAAAGATTATATGGAGCGTTTCCCAAAGACGCTCGATGGGCTCTATGCGCGGGGGCTTAACCTTTGGGGTTCGGAACTCGTCTTGGTAAAGGCGGATGCTTACCCGATCCGCACTTATGTGCAATTTCAAGAAATAGACGAAGAGCGAAGTTTAGATCCGATTGCGTCAGTCATGGAGGTTTTTAAAAAAATAGATCGGAAAGAAAACATTCTATTCCAGATGCTTGTTCGACCAGTTCACCCTGATCGGAAGGCAGAGGGTGATAAACTTGTGGAGGAACTCAAGAAAAAAGATGTAAAAATACGGCAGAGCCCGTATGGGGAGTATGAGGACAAGCCGATTCGAACGCCAGGTGAGACGGAGGTTTTAAAAACTATCGAAGAGAATTTGTCGAAGTCAGCGTATGACACGTTAATCCGATACATTTATATCGCGGATAAGAGTGTATATAATATAAGTTTTGCAAAACGTGGAACGATATCGGCATGTAACCAGTATGCGGCGCAAAATATGAATTACTTCTCCCACAACTATAAGGTTTACACCCAAGTCAGGTGGATAAACTGGCCATTTTTATTTGCTCGCAAAAGAGCGGAGGCACGGAAAGAACGTCTTTTGCAGCATTACCGAATGAGAAGAATGCCCGAAGAAACACTCATAAGCAAGTACCTCTTCGCCAGGGCGTTTAATTTTAATGTTCACCATCGCACGTTTGTCATGAGTACCGCTGAACTTGCGACACTTTATCATCCGCCAAGTAGTTTAGTCCTAACTGCGCCGTTGATTAGGCGAGTCGAGTCAAAGCGTATGGGCCCGCCAGTAAGTGCAGAAATATTTGGCGAAGAACAATAGAATATGGCTGAAGCCCCAAAAACTCAAAAAACTCAAACACCTCCTCCTTCACCGCAAAAGAGATCAGGGCCAGATCAGGGCGATGAGTTTGATTTGGTTATTATTATTCTCATTATTATATTCCTTGTTCTTTCGTTCTCCGGTGCCGTTGTGGAGTCGTCCTACAATATTGCGCGGATTCCTTTTATCTATAATACGATTTTAGTTTTAAAAGTTATTTCGGGTTCAGTCGGGGTTTTAAGTCTCATCGGCATTGGTTATGTAGTTTCTCACTTGCGTCCATACCGTATTCATCATGGGGAAAGTGATAATTCATTCGCCTACGAAACTGCACTTCCGGAGACCAAATCGCACGCGTATGCTTATGAGTGGAACGCGCTTAAGAATCGTCTTGAAATGGCTTCTGATGCCGATGCGGCACTTATTATTATTGATGCGGACGCGCTCGCGGATAGGATTCTTCAAGAAGCGGGACTTCCGGGAGAGACGATGGGGGATCGCTTGATCGCGCTTGGCGAGCAAAAGTTCAAAAATATTGATGACTTCTGGATGGCACATAAAGTCAGAAATCAAATTGCGCATGGAGGTACCGGAGGCGTTACTTATAGTGACGCACTTTACGCTCTTGAAAGATACGAAAGAGCGTTTAAGGAGCTCGATGTGATATAATCAAAGCATGCCCAAGGAAGGCAAGCTTCATTTAATTAAATATGCGCCGCCGCCCTCGCGGCTGCCGATTTACCAGCGGGTTGATCCGCGGCTTGTTTCTTTTTTTGGCCGCACCAATTACGAGGCCGCACTCGAAGAGAAAAAATTTGTTTTTGGCATCAAGCGCGTCGACCGGCGGCGGCACATGTATGTCGTGGGCAAGAGCGGAGTTGGCAAAACGAAATTGCTGGAACTTTTGATTCGGCAGGATATTGCGTTCGGGCACGGGCTCTGCCTTATGGACCCGCACGGCGACGTTGTGGACTCGGTGCTTGATTTTGTGCCCGAGGAGCGCATTGACGATGTGATCGTTATTGATCCGTCGGACACACAATATCCGGTATCGTTTAATCCGCTCGCAAATGTGCAGCCCGAGCTTAAGCATCAGGCGACGCAAGGATTGATTGAAGTGATGGAAAAACAATTCGGCGCAAACTGGACGCCGCGCCTCGAGCATGTGTTTCGCTTCACATGTCTCGCGCTTCTTGACTACCCACATGCGACAATGCGCGGCATGATCTCGATGCTGACCGATCGCAATTACCGCCAGAAAGTCGTGGAATATATCGAGGACGACATGGTCAAGCGCTTCTGGGCGATTGAGTTTGCGGACTGGTCTGAAAAATTTGATACCGATGCAATCATCCCGCTTGTAAACAAGCTCGGCCAGTTTATTTCAAACCCGCTTCTGCGCAATATTTTTGCGCAAAAAGAAAACAAGGTTGATATCGAGCAAATTATGAATACCAAAAAAATTCTTCTCATCAATCTTTCAAAAGGCAAGCTCGGCGAAGAAAATGCGAGCTTCTTCGGCTCGATGTTTATCACGAAGATTCATCAGGCGGGCATGGCGCGCGCAGATATGCCCGAGAAAAATCGGACGGATTTCTATCTTTATGCCGACGAGTTTCATAATCTTGTGACCGATACGTTTGAAAACCTCTTTTCGGAATCAAGAAAATACGGCATTTGCAACACGGTTGCCCACCAATATACGGCCCAGCTCACGCCGCGCGTGCTCGCGACTGTTTTGGGAAATACCGGCTCAATCGTAATTTTTCGTGTTGGCGGCGACGACGCCGTAAAACTTGAGGCCGAGATGACGCCGGTTTTTACCGCCAAAGACATGATCAACCTCGGCATGAAAGAGTTTTATATAAAAATGACGATTGACGGCGATACGTATGATCCTTTCTCTGCCGAGACGTTAAGCGTTTTACCGCCACCGCATGAATCACTTCGTGCAGAGATTATCGCCGCATCTCGCAAAAAATATGCGACACCCATCGAAATTGTAAAGCAAAAAATAAAAGAAGAAGAGCTGTTTATTTTCGGCGGAGAAGACAAGCGAATTTCGGGCAAACAAGAAAAAGCGCCGGAGCCGATTTTGTAAATTTGAGAACCATAAAAAGCCTCCTTTCGGCGGGCTTTTTAATGTGTTAGAGTGGACTTATGAATACATCACAAAATAAAGTTTGCCAAAACTGTAAAAACGAATTCCACATAGAGCCCGAGGATTTTGAGTTTTACGCAAAAATAAAAGTCCCGCCACCGACATTTTGTCCGGATTGCCGGCTGCAGAGAAGAATGGCGTGGAGAAATGAGAGAAGTTTATATAAACGAACGTGCGATTTATGCAAGGGATCCGTAGTATCTATTTACTCGCCCGATAAGCCACATATAGTTTATTGCGATAATTGTTTCCATGGCGATGGGTGGGATCCATTATCTTATGGCATGGACGTAGATTTTTCTCGGCCGTTTCTCGATCAATACAGAGAGCTCCAGCTAAAAGTCCCGCGCCTATATGCTTTCGTGTTTAATAATGTAAACAGCGAGTATGTCAATGGCGCTGCATTTAATAAAAACTGCTATCTCATATTCGTGAGCGATCACAATGAAGAGAGCATGTATTCGTACTCGATTTTTAACTGCAAGAATATGCTTGATAGTCTCAACTGTAGCGAGTCGGAGTTGTGTTACGAGTCGGTAACATGTAAGAAATGCTATCGTGTGTACTATTCTCAAGATTGCAATGATTCGCAGAATCTTTATTTTTGCAAGAACTGCGTGAATTGCCATGATTGCGTAGGGTCCGTAAATCTCCGCAATGCACAATACGTAATTTTCAATAAACAATATTCAAAAGACGAGTATTTTAAAGCGCTTAAAGAATTGGGGCTTGAGTCGCGCAATTCTCTTGCTGAATTGAAAAGTAAGGCGCGAAACTCGTGGCCTCGTTTTATCTCGAAATATATTCACGGGCTTCAAAACAAAGATGTGGTCGGCGACTATATATTTAATTCAAAAAATGTTGTACGGGGCTTTGACTCGGAACTTCTTGAAGATTCTCGCTATATCAATTTTGGCAACAAAGCCAAGGATTGCTACGACGGATATGTGGTGGTAGACAACTGTGAGCTTTCCTATGAAGTTACAAGCGCAATCGCACTCCAAAATGTAAAGGCAAGTTACTGCGTATGGCATGATTTTAATGTGCAATATTCGGATACGTGTGAAAATTCCAACAATCTTTTTGGTTGTGTGAGTCTCCGAAAAAAAGAGTATTGCATTTTAAATAAACAATATACAAAAGAAGAGTACGAGCGTCTCTTGCCGAAGATTATTGATCATATGAATGCCATACCATTCAAGGATGCAAAAGGACGGATATACAAATATGGCGAATTTTTCCCTGTTGAGTTAAGCCCGTTTGCTTACAACGAGACCGCTGCGCAGGAACACTTTGCGCGGGACGGGCAAATGGCCAAAGATGCCGGTTTTTTGTGGCGCGCGCAAGATGTAAAGAACCAGAAAGCGGAAATAAGTCCCGCTGAATTACCCGATACGATAGCCGGTATTGGAGACGATATCGCAGGGAAGTCCATTGGTTGTGAGCATGAAGGAAAATGTAATGAACAATGCTCGCTCGCATTTCGAATAACTCCTGATGAGCTCGAGTTTTATAAAAAAATGAATATTCCTGTTCCAATGCTTTGCCAGAATTGCCATGTGTGCCGGCGCAAAAAGCGACAACGCTTCGTATACAAACGTGCAAGAGCATTTCCATAAAGCTGATCATTGCCCAAATGCATTTCAAACAACGTACTCTCCCGAACGACGAGAAATTATCTATTGTGAACAGTGTTATCAAACCGAAGTGGCGTAATTATGAATGCTGAAACAAGAATCTGCCAAAACTGTCAGCAGAAATTCGTAATCGAACCCGAGGATTTTGGGTTTTATGAAAAAATTAAAGTACCTGCGCCGACGTTTTGTTGGTTATGTCGTGCGCAAAGACGTTTAGCTTTTCGTGGCGAAAGGCGGCTCTATAAACGCAAAAGTGATTTTTCTGGCAAAGAAATCCTTTCTATGTATGCTCCTGAAGCCACGGTGAAGGTGTATGAAAAAGATATTTGGTTGTCTGATAGTTGGGATCCAATGAAATATGCGCGGGACGTTGATTTTTCAAAACCCTTCATCCAGCAGGTTGCCGAGCTTATTAGAGAGGCGCCTCTTAAAAATTTAAATATAGTTGGCAATGCCCCGAATAGTGAATATACCAACCACATCACTGATCCCAAAAATTCCTACCTTGTATTTAATAGTAATCATCCGGAGGATTGCGGGTATTCCAATGGCATTACATTTTCTAAAGGTTGCTACGATGTATCGTATGCTGGAAAATCCGAATGGTGTTATCAAGCATTTTGGATAAATTCTTGCGCGCATACAATATTTTCTTCCCACTGTGAGGGGTCGTATGACCTCATGTTTTGCAAAGATTGTGTCGGCTGTAATAATTGCATCGCCTCGGTTGGTTTGCGTAACAAGCAGTACCACATATTTAACGAACCTTACACAAAAGAAGAGTACGAAAAAAAACCAATACGGTAAGCGGCAATTATATTGAGCACTCGAAAAACGTAAAATATTCGTTTCTTGTTCGCGAAGGCGAAAATTTGAAATATTGTCAGTATGTTCAAGAGTTACCGGGCAGTAAGGATTGCTATGATTACTCAATTTGGGGCGATAATAATCGGTGGGTTTATGAGTGCTGTGCATGCGGAATCAATACGGCGAATATTAAATCTTGCGTTTTCGTAATGATAGACGCGCATGATATCGAGTATTCATATGCATGCTCGAGCTCGTCCGATCTTTTTGGTTGTGTCGCATTGCAGAAAAAGCAATATTGTATTTTGAATAAACAGTACTCGAAAGAAGAATACAAAGATCTTGTGGAAAAGATCAAAAAACACATGGACGAGATGCCGTATGTCGATAAGAGGGGATGTATATATAAGTACGGAGAGTTTTTTCCGGCTGAAATATCCCCATTTGCCTATAATGACTCCGTGGCCCAAGAATATTTCCCGCTTTCTAGGGAAGAAATTTTAGCCAATGGGTCTCAATGGAGCGAGCCGCTCGAGAGAGATTTGAAGATAACGCTATCTTACAAAGATTTGCCCGATAAGATTAATGAAGTAAAAGATTCTATAAAAGATGAAGTTATCGGTTGTGAGCACGAAGGCAAGTGTGAAGATGGATGTACAATAGCATTTCGTATTATTCCCGATGAACTTGATTTTTATCGAACAATGAAATTGCCGGTACCACGGCAATGCCCGAGTTGTCGTCATTGGCAAAGATTGCAGCAAAGAACGTCTTTCAGGATTTGGAAACGAAAATGCCAGTGCACTGGCGTGGCAAGCGAGAATCAAATATATAAAAACACAGCCGAGCATGCTCACAAAGCTGCACATTGTCCCAACGAGTTTGAAACCTCGTATGCACCAGAACGACCTGAAGGGTACTGCGGCGGGATATTACCCAAATCAAAGAGGCGCTCGTAGATGTTAAGGGTGATGCAGAGGGTCAGTATCGTAGCGCATTTATAGCTAAAGTTCTCAAGCGTGTTCGGGAAAAATCACGTTATCGTTACCGCGGGAGCGAGTCATTCTTAAAGCATGTCCGCGCTAGCGCAAAATGAAATTTTCTATGGTACTGGATTTCTCCGCGATGTTCAAAAACTCCAGCACGAGGCGCAGGAGAAACTAGCACAACTACTTGATATTCTTATCGTCGACACTTTTGATTCACGCCTTCATACAAAGCCGCTCGGCGCACCGTTAAAAGGTAAGTATTCTTTCCGAATCACGCGCGACTGGTGCGTTGCTTTTGAATTTTCTGGACAGCATACAATTAAATTGCTTGTAGTAGATCACCGCAATCGGATTTACAAAAGACTAGCACGTCTATGAATGCTGAAACGAAAATTTGTCAGAACTGCAAGAACTCGTTCGTAATCGAACCCGAGGATTTTGATTTCTACGCGAAAATAAAAGTGCCGCCACCTACGTTTTGTCCGGATTGCCGGCTTCAGCGGCGGCTTGCATGGCGCAACGAACGGAGTCTCTACAAAAGAAAATGCGACGCGCCCGGCCACACAGAAGACATTATCTCAATTTACTCTCCCGAAAGGGAATTTAAAGTATATGATCAAAAATTCTGGTGGAGTGACGGCTGGAGTCCCATAGATTATGGAAAGGAGTATGATTTTCAGAAACCCTTCTTCGCACAGTACGCCTCTTTGTTGAAAGAAGTTCCACTTCTTGCTCTTTCAAACTACAACTCTACCAACAGCGAATACTGTAGCTTTGTTGATAATAATAAGAACTGCTATCTTGTTTTCGGTTCTTTTTATGATGAGGACGTCTCTTACTCAGCTAAGGCGCAGCATTGTAAGGACTCGCTTGATCTTTTGATGGGTAACAAAAATGAACTTTGTTATGAATGTGTTAACTGTGTCGAATCCTACAGGTTGCAATGGAGTATGAATTGCAAGGGTTGTACGGATTCGTTTTTTCTCTACAATTGCCGTGGATGCTCGAACTGTTTCGGGTGTTCCAATCTTGTAACCAAATCATTTCATATCTTTAATCAACCCTACATGCGAGAACAGTATTTTGAAAAGCTCGCAACTCTCATGCCTACCACTTATGATCAAATCCAACAGATGAGGGAAAGGATACACCAAGAGATTTATCTGAAGGCACTCCACAAATACGCGAACATCGTTGGTTCCACAAGAGCGATTGGGGACAATATTTATAACTCAAAGAATGCTTTTTGGTGCTTTGATATATACGACGTCGTTGAGGATAGCAAGTTTCTCTACCACTCATTGAATGAAAAAGAAGCATACGATGGTATGGGGCAATATAAAAACGACTTTTCTTATGAAAATGTTGATAATGATGTTGGTAACAGGACCCTCGTAACTATTACGGTTTACAACTCTAACAACGCACAGTATTCGTTTAATTGTCACGATTGTTCGTATATCTTCGGATGTATCGGGCTTCGAAATAAAGAGTATTGCATTTTAAATAAGCAGTATACGAAAGAGGAATATACGGCACTGCTTCCAAAAATAATTTCGCACATGAATACCATGCAGTATACAGACAAAAGTGGTCGGGTGTATCGATACGGAGAGTTCTTCCCGATTGAAATTTCACTATCGGCTTACAATGAAACTATCGCTCAAGAATATTTTCCCTTGACGAGGGAAGAGGTTGCCGAAAGAGGATACGGCTGGAAGGATCCGGAAACTAAAGAGTATTCAATTACTACTTTTGCGAAGGCGTTGCCAGCAAGTATCAAGGATGCGCAAGATTCTATTTTGCAAGAAACTATAGGTTGTGAACACGACGGGAAGTGCACAGAACAATGTTCTACTGCATTTAGAATTATTCCACAAGAATTCGAATTTTATCAAAAAATGAATTTACCACTGCCGCGGCTTTGTCCAAACTGCCGGCACTACCAACGCTTCAAGCAACGAAACCCACTCAAGCTTTGGCACAGAAAATGTCAATGCGCAGGAACAGTAAGCGAGAATCAAATATATAAAAACACAGCCGAGCATGCTCACAAAGCTGCACATTGTCCCAACGAGTTTGAAACCTCGTATGCACCAGAACGACCTGATCTGAAAATGGAAACAAAAACTTGCCAAAACTGTAAACAAAACTTTGTCATCGAGCCCGAAGATTTTGATTTCTACGAAAAGATAAAAGTCCCGCCACCGACGTGGTGTCCGAATTGTCGGCTGCAGCGGCGGCTCATGTGGCGCAACGAACGCACGCTCTATCGGCGGAAATGCGACGCGCCAGGGCATTCGGAGGATATTATTTCTATTTATCCGCAAGAGGTTCCTTTTAAAGTTTATGATCACGAGTTTTGGTATGGCGATGGTTGGGATGCGCTCAAGTATGGCCGCGACTATGATTTTACAAAACCGTTTTTTCAACAATACCGCGAGCTGCTTGAGGCAACACCGGCGGTTGCACTTTTTGACAGCAAGTCTGTCAATTCGAGCTACTGCAATGTAACTGTCGAACATAAGAATTGTTATCTGGTAACTGCCGGATGGGGCAACGAGGATTCAATGTATAGTAACCGCATATCATACTGTAAAGATACGCTTGACTCGTACGCGGGGCACAAAACCGAGTTTTCGTATGAAAATGTTTACTGCAAAGATTCCTACCAGCTTTTTTTCAGCAGAAATTCTGAAAGCTGCAATAATTCGTATTTTCTTTACGACTGTCGCGGATGTTCGGATTGCGTATGCTCGACCAATTTGCGAAACAAGCAATATTATATTTTCAACAAGCCGTATTCCAAAGAAGATTATTTTAAAAAACTCGAAGAGCTCAATCTGAAAAACAGGGATGGTCTGAAAAAACTCGCCGCAATATTTGACGAGATGTATCTGAAATCAGTCCATCGGTATGCGCACCTGATTAATACGATAAATGTCGTGGGTGACAACGTAGAAGATTCAAGGAATTGCTACTATTGTTTTGACCTCGCGGGAAACGCGGAGGACTCAAAATATTGCCATTGGGGCACGTACGGCCTTCGTGACTCGTACGATACGGGAGCGGGAACCGGCGGCAATTCGGAGCTTATCTATGAGGGCATCAGCATTGGCGTGACCAATTCGCGATGTTATTTTGGAGCGATTGTGTGGTATTCCCACGACGTGCAATATGGTTTCAACTGCCAAGATTCGAGCAATCTTTTCGGCTGCGTTGGTTTGCGAAAAAAAGAGTATTGTATCTTGAATAAACAATATACAAAAGAAGAGTACGAGCGTCTCTTGCCGAAGATTATTGATCACATGAACAAAATGCCCTATACGGATGCAAAAGGCAGGAAGTATGCATACGGCGAGTACTTTCCCGGAGAGCTTTCGCCGTGGGCGTACAACGAAGCAATTGTGCAAGATTACATTACTCTTGATAAAAAAACGGCAGAAAGCCAAGGATATCGCTGGAGAGATGCGGAAGAAAAAGATCCTGTTATTACTATTCCGGCATCAGATATACCGCAGGCGATAAAAGACGTTTCGGATGATATTTTGGAAAAAACTCTCGGGTGCGTTCATGCCGGCGGGTGCAACGATCAGTGTTCAAAGGCGTTTAGAATTACCTCGCAGGAATTGGAATTTTATCGACGACTTAACTTGCCCTTGCCGGATCTTTGCCCAAATTGTCGGCATTACCGGCGCCTCAAGCAGCGAAACCCGCTCAAGCTCTGGCATCGAAAATGCCAGTGCGCGGGCGCGGCAAGCGAGAATCAAATATATAAAAACACAGCCGAGCATGCTCACAAAGAAACGCATTGCCCAAACGAGTTTGAAACGAGTTATGCTCCTGACCGGCCAGAGATTGTGTATTGCGAGCAGTGTTATCAAAATGAGGTGGCATGAGCCCTGAAACGAAAACTTGTCAGAATTGTAAAAACTCGTTCACGGTCGAACCCGAGGATTTTGGGTTTTATGAAAAAATTAAAGTACCTGCG
>Ga0075976_112_pt1 | contig 21374 bp, 27 predicted proteins | sample RifGroA2_FD_68052 | JGI IMG/M metagenome (GOLD analysis project Ga0075976, IMG submission 68052) | Parcubacteria bacterium GW2011_GWA2_47_10b
AGAAACGCCTTTCCGGGGCTCTGGACGCCTTCGCGCCGTGTGGAAGCGGGATGTGCCTGGTCGTGCACGTGCTCCAATTGTCTTAGGAAATGAAGGAATTCAGGAGTTCTCACACCGCGTTTGGCGGCAAAACCGTTCCGCGTTTTTATATTTCTGATCCCGGGGGAGGAAATATTGCCGTGAGGGGCAATGGATCTGTCGATCTTTCTTTAAGTCCGGCTTCGTGGCGCCACGTTGCCGTAACATACAAGGGTTCCTCCAGTCCCTCACCCGCCGATATCAAGCTCTATATCGATGGCAAACAGGAGCAAACGACGACCGACGCAAATACTCCGATCAGCGGGTCGTTTATAAACACAATTCGGGCAAAGATCGGAGCTCGCTTTGACAGCACGGGGAGTCCCTCGGGCAATAAAAGATTTTTTAACGGTTCACTGGACGAGGTTGCGGTTTATAATGCAGAGCTTACGCCAACCGATGTATGGGGGCTTTATAAATATAATATTCCCGTTTGCGGTCTCGTTGATAATAAGTTTGCGCGCTATGTTGTCCTGCAAAATATTTGTCGGGCGGAACTCGGAACGAGCGCGGACATTCTCGGGCCGGTAAACAGCATGGGTGGGTGCGCCGGTTATGGCGGAAGTCCAGTTGTGGATTATGACACAAAAAAAGCAACCGTGTTTACGCGCTGGGGCGATCCCGACTACACTGAAGATTTTTTCACTATAGAAGAATCCGTTGAGCTTTATCTGGCAAATCTTTTTCTCGATAGTTAATCTATGCAGTTTTTTCCAAAAAACCGCAAAAAAGTTTCCGGGACGAGTATGATTGAGCTCGTCGTATATATTGCTATTTTTGTCGTGATAGCCGTGGTTGTCGTGCAGGGAATCATCCAGCTCATGAGAATTTACGGGAGGTCCCGGTATGACCGCCGCGTTAATCTTGCCGCCCAAACGGCGCTCGAGCGGCTTGTGCGCGAAGTCCGGCTCGCAAAAAATGTTGAAGTAGATGGAAGCACTCTTACTCTTAGCGTGTATCCGGATTTCGAACCAGACCCGGTTTCCGACATTCCTATAGATAAGACGATCCAGCTTTCGGGCGGACAAATTCTTATAAGCGGCACGCCAATTACCGGTCCCGATGTGTCGGTTGCCGCGGTGACTTATACTAAGGTTGATACGACAAGGCCGAGCGGACAGGCGAGTTACAGCGGGTCGAGCGCGCTCCGGATCGCGATTACTATTGAGGCGGGAGGGCAAAACTACAGCGTGAGCAGAAATTTTACTGCCCTTGCCGTTCTTCGCAACAGCTATTAAAAATTTATGATTCGTCGTTTAAAATTGCGGTTGGATGGCGATGCCGGACAAATTTCCCTGACGGTTGTCTTGTTTTTTCTGCTTGGGTCGTTCGTCGTATTGAGCAGCTTCGCCGCGTTTTCTGTTGCCCATATTGCGAACGCGCGCGAGGTACTGATTGGGAAGAAAGCATATATAACAGCTGAATCCGGTCTTGAGGACCTTACGCTTCGGGTTTTGAAAAACTGGAACTATAACAAAACAGCGGTGCCGCCATCGACATCTCTTTCTGCCAATGGCGGCACGGTTGTCTCAACGCTTGAGCGTGATGGATATGCTTTGGATAGCAATTTTCCAAAACGTTTTGAGCTCTCGTCAGTTGGAAGCGTCTTGTCGCGCCACCGAAGCGCGAAACTTGATTTTGAAATTCCCGATGAAAAACTCGCGGTAAGCATTAAAAGCGCGATCCATGCTGGATACCTTGGGGTTGATATCAATAACACAAGCGAAATCCACGGTTCTGGCGGATATAACAAAGGCGATGTTTTTTCAAACGGGAGCATAGTAAGTACTGAAGGCGGACGCACGCTCATTGATGGGAATGTTGCTGTTGCTGAAGGCATCGGAAATACTACTCCCCAACAATATCACAATGCGGATCTTTATTCAGATCAGATTTCTTCTTTGATAACTACCCCGTGGGGTCCCCAGAATGGCGCCCTCGGGATCACAAGATCCGACGTGTGTAGCGGTTCTACTTCTTGTTTTGCGGTAAATTCAAAGAACCCGGTCTCGCCTCCAACAGGCCAATACGCAAAAGACGCGGCACAGTCTTTTATTGCCAATACAACGGCAAAACCGCTCAAGGTCCGGCTTCTCATGAACCGAACGAGCGCTTCAACTCCCCCGGGGACGATATCAATCTATATCCGGGGAAACATGAGAGTGCGCCAAAGTAGTATTAGTATTTCCTGTATGCCGCCGAATTCAAATGGTAACGACCCTTACGGCGACTGCGTTGACCTGCCCACAACATCTGGCAATAATGTCGCGTCAAGGAGTCTTACCCAAACTGATTTGGTGCAGTATCTTTTGCCCGTAGCAAATAAATTCTATTGGGTTGAGGTAGACTTTACTACGTCCAATACTCTTATAGCGGGCGAGAAATACTGGCTTATCATTGACGGCCAGTGCCAGCAAACGGGGGGCTGCAACATCACGGAGTATTACGAGATCGCGGGTTTTGATGGAAATTATACCTATGGCATACCGCCGGATGTGGAGGCAAGTGACGCTGAAGCATTTCTTGCAACTGCTTATGACAGCTATTCGAGCACTGACTATGGGAAGGCGTGGCACGACGAGGGGCAGTTTTTCCAATTTACCGATTATACTGTTTTAGCAAACGGCCTTGCCGGGAAAACAAACGATATCGCTTTCCAGCTATTTTTGGGAGAAGCTCAAACAAAAATCAAGGGAAATTCGACCACGGATAATTACCGGCCCGATAAACGGGGATCATCGCTCACCAGAAGTACAAATATTTTAGAGGTTGTGGGCAATGCAGCGGCTCAATTCATGGAATCTACCAGTATCGGGGGCGTGGCATATTACAAAGCGCTGTCGGGGGCCTATCCGCAAAAGGAAGTTAAGGCGGGGGGAGAATATGGAGTTACAAACGGCGCGATGCGCGATGATAACGAATGGCATGGTGATCCAGACAAAAATAACTACCTGACAACGCCGATTAACTACCAAAACTGGGTTACGGGACCATATCGTTGGCATGAAATTGATGCAAATCAATATGAATGCCAAGACACTGTTCAGGGCCTTAATAGTCCTGCTGGTCTTGCATATAAAAAACAATGGAGTACACCGGGCGGGGATACGAACGTTTGTAACCAACCGCGATATACAAGCGATTCGCGATGGCACTGTTGGGATTTTTATTGTTCATGCAATTGGGATGGGCAACAAACAACCGAACTTTCGCAACCGGGCCATAACCGAACTGTAGATGGTCCTTTCTGTGATGCCGTGGGTTCTGATCCGCCCATCCCTGATGATCCGGAGGGAAGAATTCCCAGTCCGCGCGAGCCATTTGGAATGAAAGGGACGGTTTTAAGTTCTAAAAAACTTAGGGAACTTAAGATAAAAGCCATGAGTTTGGGCGTATATGATCCATGCGCCGCGGTGCCGGCAAATTGTTCGGCCGGTACCAACGGTCCCATATTTAACCTCACGTCCCAGACGGGCGTTAATGCGGTGGCAAAGATCCCTGGGATTACCCCCGCATTTGGCGCCGGTGACAGCCCTTATCTTATAAAACCCGTAAATCGAACAGCGATTGCCGGCGGTTATATCCGAGGCAACGTCCGCCTTGATGAGTCTACTATACTAAAGGTTTTGGGTCGGGTGCCAGATTGGATGGTTAATGGTAATGCTAGTAATCCAGCAGTTTCAGCATCCACAACACTTCAGAATTTCTCAACTCTATATAATATCTGGGATAAAAATCCGGACGGAATTGACACCCCGATAGATATGAAAAATAAATGTCCGTATAACGTTCGCCATGGTGTGACAAACGAAGAGCGCGCAAGGCCGTGTTATGTGCTTTGGATAAGCGGCGATCTCGATTATTTTGGGAGCGGCGTTCAAACTACCGGAGAGCCGCCGCCGGATGTCCCGCCGGAGGAAGCGGACTACAGTATTTTCATAATTGTTGAAGGAAGAATCATCGTTCAAAGCTCTCCCAGGATTTATGCGTTTCCCCATCCGTCTGGAAAAAGCCATATTTTTCTTGTCTCCAATAGTGCTGCGTCAACCTACGCGGCGCCCGCTATTACCCTAAATGGCAGCGCAGAAGGAGGCGCTTTTCTTGCGCTTCGCGGCAGTATCGCTTCAACGCAGAACGTCAATATCAATGTTAAAGCACTTGTCGCGCAGTGGGTATATGTTTCGGGTGGGGCAAAAATTTACTTTGACGATGGGTTGAAAAGTCCGTTTAGCGACTCGGGCGGGTTTCAGGTTACGGGGGCAAATTTTACCGCATATTACGAGAAGAAGTAACGTCTCATTTCTTCTTTTAAGCAGGGCATTGTAGAATTGGTTTATGAATCCCTTTTCTTTTCCGGCAATAGGGGTTGATATTTCCGACGAATCGTTTAAATACGTGCGCCTTGAGCATCATGGTGGAAGGCGGAGTATTCTTTTTTTTGGGGATCAAAATTTGCCGCAGGGCACCATCGAGGCGGGCGAGATCAAGGACGTTGGCGTTCTTGCCGACAGTCTCTCGCGGAGTCTCCGCGATTATCGGTCACGCTTTCCATACTTAATACTGTCGCTTCCGGAGGAGAAGGGATATTTGAGACTTATTCGAATGCAGCACCTTCCGGCATCGGAGATACGAAATGCCCTTGCTTTTCAGCTGGAGGAGCACATTCCCTATCCTCCCGCGGAGCTTTACTTTGATTTTCAAACTGTTAAAGAAGCAACGGGCGCCAAGAAAGAAATAGACGTTGTCATAACTGCGTACCCGAAAAAAATCATCGAGTCGTATATGGAAGCTGTCACGCGCGCCGGATTTACGCCGGTTATATTTGAACTTGAATCTCAAGCGGTCGCGCGCGCAATTATTTCGAAGGGGACGACCGACGCGGTTCTTATTGGCGATATTGGGAGAACCCGGACGACATATTCTATTGTGTACCGCGGGGTTGTCCATTTTACCTCAACGGTAAAAATGGGCGGGCGCGATATTGATGCGATTTTGCGCGATTCGTTGCATATATCCGATGCCCAAGCCCAGGATATAAAGGTTGGGCGTGGGCTTGATTTTTCATCCGAGGAAATTATCGAAAGTCTTTCGCCCGCTCTTTCAGTGCTTGATGAGGAAGCGGGACGCCAGATAAAGTTTTGGGATCGCCGCCGCGCGGAGGGCGAGCCGCTTATTTCCCGCGTGTACCTTTGCGGGGGCGACGCACATCTTAGGGGATTGCCGGAAGCGCTCTCACGAAATCTTGGCATACCTGTACAGCGCGCACGCATCTGGGAAAATGTCTTCGACGTATCTGCGTATGTGCCCACGATGAGCGCTCACACGACTCTTCGGTACGCAACGGCTTTCGGTCTTGCTTTGCGTGGAGATGATGACCTTTTTCGTTGAATTATGAATCCCGTACGAAATTGTACAAAAAATATTTTATGCAAAATAATATACCTGCAACCCAAAACAAACACAATAAATGAATCTTCTTCCGGAAAATTTTAAACGAGAGCTCAAACACGAAGCGTGGAGGCGGTTCCTAGTATTTTTTGGAACGTACGTGACGTTGATTGAAATCGTGGCGATTACGCTTCTTTTGCCTTCTTTCTTCTTTTTGCGGTTCCAGATCGACGAATTCCGCAAACAGCGCGATGCTGTTTTACAAGGAACAGATTATCGGACAATGGTTGATGGAAAAGCGAGCGTTGACAGCATAAACCGGTCGGTACAGCTTTTTAATGCTTTTATGGAAAGCGATCATACGATGACTCCGATTCTGTCAGACGTGATTGCGCGGTTGCCGGAGGATACTTTTCTTGGAACCTTTTCGCTTGTTCGTAGGGCGGAACGGAAGGCGACCCTTACGTTGAGCGGCGTTGCGGGGCACCGCGATTCGCTCACCCAATTCGTTGACCGGCTTGAAAAGAGCCCTTTCGCGGACGGCGAGGCCGATGTTCCCAAGGATGTATTTAAGAAAGAGACCGATACGGTCTTTACGCTCGTCCTTCCCATAAAATGATGAACATACTTAGTAAAAAGTTTTTTCTCACCTTGGTTGCACTTATCGCGATTCAGGCATTTTTTATCACCGCCTTTATATACTTTCTTCAGTATAGTATTTTGCCGCTCTCTAATGATTTGCTCTCAGTATTGCGTGAAATAAAAATAGCGGGGAACAGCAAGAATTATTTCATAAACATTGTGAAAAAAGATATTGAGGATGACAAACAAGAAATTGAAGCTATCAAGAACCATTTTTTTGATTATCGGGGACGGGCGGCAAAGCAGTTTATTATTTTTCTCGAGGATGCGGCGAAGAGAAATAATCTCTCACAAACCATCGGTACGCTCCTTGCGGATAATCCTCCGATGACTACTATTTCCGTCTCCGGCAGTTTTTCGAATGTCATGACTTTTTTGAAACAGATGGAAAATGAGCGCATATTGCTTAAAGTCGAAAGCGTTTCAATGCAGGCATCAGCTGGTAAGGTTGACGCAACAATTAAAGTAACAATGCCGCTTCCATGAAATCATTCAAAGATTTATTCTCATCTCAAAAAATTAGCCCGGGAACTTTGTCCCCGTCACTCATCAGCCACGTTGACGTCATTTGGAAAACAACCGTAGCGTTTCTTATCGTGTTTTTTGTTGCGGTGCTCCTTTTTGATGGCTATATTTTTCTCTTTAGGGTACAGGAGCTTGATGAAGAGCGAATTGATATTGGAAACGAGGCGGAGATCGTGGGGATTAAGAAAGGAGCATTTCAAGAGGCAAAAGAAAATTTGAAGATGCGTTCGCAGAATTTCTCAACCGCAACAACAAGTGTGCCCCGGCGCAATCCGTTTGAACAAACGGTCCGTAAGCCATAGAATGATTTCAGCCGGGCACGCCCCTGTAGTTCAACGGATAGAACGAGGGACTTCTAATCCCTAAATCGAGGTTCAACTCCTCGCGGGGGCATTAAAGAAAAAGCCACTCACCCGACATTGTAGTTTTAGTAATCTAGTGAGCGGCGTAGTTACGCGGGTTGTTACCTCCAGTTCAGGTTGTTCGCTTGATTGATGATTGCTTCCACGCGCCACGGCCGCAACACGGCGACCGATCCAAGAAAAACCGAGGAAGCTCCCACGTCGTGGTAGTGTTCCACATCTTTCGAACATAAAATGCCGCCGCCTCCATTGATCGGTTTTGTGAATCCCGCGTCGCGCAGACGCGCGATCCATTCACATACCAATGGACGCAACGTTTTGCCGGACAGGCCGCCCCCACCCAACTTTGCGAGCGGCGATGTTTTGCTACCCCAAACGCTCTGCCAATCAACTCCTTGCCATCCAAAGGGCAAAGTGTTGGAGACGCAAATCGCATCACAACTAGGGTGATCGTTGAGCTCTCGAATTGCTTGTACTGGAGCAGAGGCAATGCTGTACTTCGGCATGATCGGCACGCCAAGTATGTCTGCGATCTCGAGCACCTTTGCCGATTCACCGATCAACTCATGCGGATTGTGTCTGGTGTTCGGACAGGACAAGTTAATCTGCAAACCAAACGGCGCAGAAAAACTGTCCTTGACGAAGCCGATTATTTCCACCATGAGGCGAAGTTCCTCCATCCTTTTCTTGGGCGTATCCGTCAGCGACATGATAGAAAGCAAAAACGGTTCTGTTCGTTTCTGCCAATTGCCAGTCCCGAGCAGAGCACCGAGGCCGGGGTTACTTAGGCCAACGGAGTTTAGCATCACGCCGCGCAACGGCCTCGCTTTAACGCACCCTGGAAATGGATTACGTGGCGTGTAGTGTTGCGTGAGCAACATATTGCCCTTGCGAGGCAGAAGCGTTGCCGTTTTTGCGACAAACGTCATTCTCGCAAAGTTCAGGCCGAACAAACTCCACACTTTGTGGAACCAGTAACCTTCTCCGAAAAATCCTTGCACACCCGAAGCGCCAAGGACGTTTCCAAAGTCAATCCCGCGGAGCTTCATTTTTTTCCTCCCGCGTTCGTATTCAGTTGTTTAATAGCGATTCCTGTTGTGAGGTTAGCGTACTTGCTCAGAAATTACTACCTTTTTGTGGTTCCCTAACTACATCGTTTACAATTTTTTATATACCTCGTAGACTTTTTGCGCTCCGTTTATGGCGCGATGCGGCATTGGCTCGATTGACGCCGAGAGTCGCCTCGTTATAATAAACAGGTGACCAAGTTTACAAAAAAAGAGACTGAAGAGCTTGCGCGGATGATCTCACGTGCTTTTGATGACGTTGCCCGTAAAAAGGATATTACCGATCTGCGAGTTCACGTTGATAAACGTTTCGATGAGGTTGTTGCTATGCTTCGGCTTTTGCCAACGCGGGGGGAGCTTATGGGTCAGTCGCACATTATGAGGCGCCTCGACCGCATCGAAAAGCGTCTCAACATTGCTCATTAAAATCTATAGCTCGCGGAGTTTTTTATATACCTCGTAGACTTTTTGCGCTCCGTTTATGGCGCGGTGCGGCATTGGCTCGCGCGGGATGCCGAAATAATCGCATACGGTTGAAAGTTTGAGTGAGCCAAGTTCCGGTTTGTCTTTCAATTTATCGGAGGCGAGCGTCCAGACATCTATAATGTGGTAGTCAAGCGGATTTTTGAGCGCCGTTTTGCGGTACGCTTCCACGAGAAATGTCCAATCTGCGTACGATGGCCACGCGGCAAAAATTGCCTCTTGGGTGAGCCGCGAATATTCTTCGAGGGCGCTTTTAAGTGAAATCGCTTCGCGCCACTCTTCTTCTTTATAACCCGTGAAGGTAAGCGATTCTGCGTTTGCGGTTTCAAGATGTTCCGGCTTTACTTTTTTATCCATGGTTGCCACGATCTCGAGTGTGTTTGCGTCAGCAATGATTACCCCAAACTCGATAATTTCATGGCGGCAGGGATCAAGGCCGGTCATCTCGAAATCGGTAATTGCTATTTTCTTGAACATTTCTTTTGCCATATTACAGTCCGGTAAAAATTTCAAATAGCGCGGCGCTTATCATTCCTATTACTCCCGAGAACAAAAGGATAAAAACAATAAGTATTAAGAAACCATATTGTTCAAGAAACGACTGAAGCCGATACCATTGGTATGGTATAAAAGCAAACAAGACTTTGGAACCGTCTAGAGGCGGGATGGGCAAGAGGTTGAAGACTCCAAGAACAATGTTAATCAAGACAATTTTTAAGAGTATGAGATAAAAAGCTTCAACGGGAGCGCTTACGGTGTATGGCGTGTTGAAAAAGCCGCCAAAAAGTATTGCCCTCGCAATTACGGTTTTAATCCCGATTTCAATGGGTGTGAGAATTGAAAGAAATCCGAATATGCCGGCTATAAAAAAATTGGAGAGAGGACCCGCGGCGCCGACTATTGCTGGCCCTCTTTTTTGGTCTCGCAAATTGTATGGATTATAGGGGACGGGTTTTGCCCACCCAATTACGAAAGGACTCGATATCGCAAGAACAAAAGGAACAATAATAGAACCCAGAATATCTATATGAGGTATCGGGTTCAGGGTAAGGCGTCCGGCGTATTTTGCCGTTTTATCCCCAAGAAGATATGCGGCAACACCGTGGGACACTTCATGAATGACAACGGACATTACCAAGATCGCTATGGGGAACAAAAAACCTGTTGCGTCTTCCATATATGTATGATATACATAATATGTTTTTTAGACTTATATGGCAAAAGCATGTGCGCTCTGTGGCAAAGGTTCGCAAATGGGCGGTAAACGCCGCCTTTTGCGCGCCCACTACAACCCGACGAAGTGGGAACGTAAACAACCCAATCTCCAGTGGGCGAGAATTGGAAGTGGCCCGCGAAAGAAAATCTGTACAACCTGCATCAGAAAAAATAAACAGCTGGCAAAAAAGTAGCCACGGGGTGTAGTATACCGGCAGTACGCATGCATGGGGTGCATGTAGACCGGGTTCAATTCCCGGCACCCCGACCAAGATAAGAAAGGAAAATAACACTATGTCAATTCAAGGTATTGCTTTTGATCTCGAAGGTACCGTCATTGATGTCGAGGCGGCACACCATGGTGCACACCTCAAAGCAATGGCTGAGATGGGCATCGAGATGACGCTCGAGGAAGCGATCGTCAAGATTCCCCATTTCATAGGAGGACCCCACGAACGCATTCGAGACGAAGTCTATGAACTTTCCGATAAGACGAAACTCAAGGAGCTATACTCGGAGCGCCATGCTTTCTATTACGAGAAGCTTCTCAAGGAAATGGTTATCGTTCCAAGAATGGGCTGGTCTAATTTCTTCCGGGAGCTCAAAAGTATGGGTTTGCCACTATCAATCGGTTCGCTCACTCGCGAAGACAGGGCGCATTACCTCCTCGAACAGGCACGACTCTACGATTTTTTTTCTGCCGACAGGATCGTTCTCCGTAGCGATGTGAAGCACATGAAGCCGGCTCCAGATGTTTTCCTCGAGACGGCTCGCCGCATGGGGATCGATCCGAAGAACCAGCTCGTGTTTGAGGACTCGCCGAACGGTGTCCGCGCAGCGATTGCGGCCGGTTCACGCGCGATCGGCATGCCGGTCGTGATTCGAGGATCAGCGGTGGCCGCACTTGTAGACGCGGGCGCTGCTCGTATTTTCTTCGACTGGCGGGAGATCAACGCTTCTGCTCTTATCACGAACCTTGCTTAACAACTCGGGCTTCGGTTGTGTATAATAATCACCATGATTGCGCGCGATATGTATGGACCGGAATACCAAATCACGGTCTCGGATGCCGCTCTCGGGCTTACTGGTTACCTTGTTGTTGACAATACTGCACGGGGTCCAGGAAAAGGCGGCCTCCGCATCACCCCCAATGTCACGCTTGAAGAAATTGCCCGCCTCGCGCGCAACATGACATGGAAAACTGCGCTTGCTGACATTCCCTTTGGGGGAGCAAAAGCAGGAATCGTCTGGAAAGGCGGCAAAAATGAAGATAAACGCAAACTTGTGGCGCGCTTTGCTGAACTTGTTGCTCCCTTTACTCCGCGTAAATATATCACGAGCACTGACGTGGGAAGCACCGAAGAAGATATGCGCACTTTTACCGAGGCGACCGGCAACTGGAAAAGCGCGACGGGAAAGCCGGCGAACCTTTGCATGCGGATCTTCGGAAAAACCGGAGAAAAGTGCGGCATCCCTCACGAATTCGGAAGCACCGGCTTCGGTGTTGCGCACGCCACCGCCACCGCGTGCGAAGTTCTTGGCGTCGCACTTGCGGGCGCGACGGTTGCCATCCATGGATTTGGGAACGTCGGATCGTTTACCGCGCAATTTCTCACCGATATGGGAGCGCGCGTCGTTGCGATTTTTAAGCAAGGTGGCGGCATATATAAGCCAGAGGGATTCTCCCGCGAGGCGATCGCGCTTTTTATGCGCGATAAAACCGCGATCGAAAAAAGTGCGCACGGGCACATAATCACCGAACGAGAGTTCTGGAAATTTCCCGTTGATATTCTCATCCCCGCTTCTGTTTCCGACGTCATTAACACTCAAAACAAGCGCGACATCCGCGCGCGGCTCATTGTTGAAGCAGGAAATATTCCCATGCAGGAAACGATAGAGCGCGAGCTTTTTGCGCATGGCGTCATGATTCTTCCTGATATTGTCGCAAATGCCGGCGGCGTCATCTCGTCCTACGCCGAGTACCGCGGATATAATCCCAAGCGCATGTTCGACACCGTGGAAAAGAAAATTCGCGCCTCCACACTGCGCGTGATGAATGCAAGCAGCAAAAAACGGCTGTTCCCCCGCGATGTTGCGATGAAAATTGCGAAAGCGCGCGTGGAAAGCGCAATGGAAAAAAAACGTAGTACTAAAGCTTGACGCATGTTTGCGGCGCTTCTATACTAAAACCAATCATGAGTACTCGCTCCACAAAAGGGCTTTTGCTTCTCGGTTTGCTCCTCCTTACCAATGGTGGAAGATTTGCTCATGTCTAGTTTCAGCAAAAAATAAAAACCAAAATAGTCACAAGCAAATCCTCCACCAATTCGGGTGGGGGATTTGAGTTTTTGGCTCGTTGACAACCAAACGGTAAGGGGAAGTAGCTATGAGGGGGGACATTTTCTTGTTCACACGTCCGCTGACCCTGTGCCAGTATCACCAGTTTTTCCGCGAGGTTTCCGAAAGAATGAAGAAACACCGCTGGGCAGGGCATCGCCGGATTATTGCCGCGCTGTATGCGGAAGATCCTCACACGTTCAAGTGTGTTTGTGGTTTGTGCAGCAACGCACCTCCGGCGCAACAGATCGCCGCGGCTTGAGTTTCAAGCCGCTTTTTCTTTTTATAGGGCGGGCGTACACTATAAAGTACTATGTCAAAATATTTTTTAGCAGTTATTCTGGTTGTGCTTGTTGTTGGCGGCGCGCTTTTATACTATAAAGATCAGCAAAAAAAATATGATGACGGTGGGCTTGATAAAGGACAAATCCCGGGCGGGGTTACAGAGACAATGGTAAAAATCCGCGGCACGATTCTGGCGGGCCGGTCAGATCACCCACTCCTTGAGTTTTCTCCAACCGGGTATGATGACGCATTGAAATCTGGGGATCTCGTTGTGCTCTATTTTTACGCAAACTGGTGCCCAATTTGCAAAAAAGAATTTCCCGAAATGCAGGCGGCGTTTAATTCCTTTGATGACAACAAACGCGTCATTGGTTTTCGCGTAAACTTTCAGGACGACGAAACGTCCGCCGAAGAGGTAGCGCTTGCCAGACAGTTCGGTGTACCCTATCAGCATACAAAAATTTTTTTGAAGGGTGGCAAGCAAGTGCTCAAAGCGCCCGATAGCTGGTCCAAAGATCGCTATATTTCTGAAATTAACAAGATGCTTAGTAACTAAGCCACTAAGTTATGAAGCGCGACTGGAGAATATTTTTTGCAAGCGTATTTTTTGTTCTTGGCTTTTCTATAATTTTTTCGCTTGTGGGGGTGCTTTTGCAGACTGCGCTTGAGAGTGTATCCTACGACGCAAAAATCTGGCTTGGGCGCGCAGGCGGCCTTATCATCATATTTTTCGGTTTTTTTATGCTCGGCTTTTTTACGCCCGCGTTTTTGCAGCGTGAGCACAAGTTCAAAGTGCGCAATTTCGGTTCGCTTTATGTAACCTCGTTTGTCTTCGGCGCCGCGTTCGCTATCGGCTGGACACCGTGTGTTTCAGCCGCGCTTGGCGCAATTCTTGCTCTTGCCGCTACTGAAGCTGCGGGCGCGTTTGTGCTTCTTTTTGCCTACACGCTTGGCATTGGAATTCCGTTTTTGCTGGTCGGGTTTTTTACAACCCAAGCACAGCATTTCATAGAGCGCGCAGACAGGTGGCTTTTATACGTACAATACTTTTTTGCGTTTGTGCTCGTACTATTTGGTATTTTGATTTTTTTAGGCCAGCTTAGTCGTGTGGCAAACTTTGCGCTCCTTTCCGATTTTTTGCTCCGGCTCAACTTGGTTACAGCGGCCGGCGAGGGGATTGTCTCACTTACTATTATTAATTTTGGCATTGCGTTTCTTGCCGGACTCGTGTCGTTTTTGAGTCCATGTATTTTGCCGATCGTACCCGGATTTCTTTCATACTTAGTGTCATCTGCGGTTCCGAAAAATGATTAATGAGCCGCTAAAGCGGCTTGCAAGTTTTTTGTGCTTCTGATACTATCGTTTCTTGTATGTTCCCCGGCCCGAGATGGTCTCGGGCTACAACAACGGAAGGAAGAGAGTTATGAAGTTGCGAATGGTTCTCGCAGCGGCGCTGGTGTTTTGCACTCTCGCGCCGATGGCGATGGCACAGGTGGGCGGTCCCTTCGACCACCTCAAGTGCTATCGGATCACGTTCAAAAAGGGGGCTCTCGCGGTCGACGGTCACGCCCTCGATTCGCTCGTGCTCACCCCGTTCCAGGTGCCTCCCTTTAAGATCGAGGAAGGCTGCCGTCTCCAGCCGGCGAAGAAGCCGCGGCCGATCATGTTCTGTGTGCCGGTCGACAAGCAGCCGCGCCAGAACCCGACGGGCACGAAGCTGCAGAACGACTACCTGGTGTACCAGATCCGGTGCCCTTCGGAGCCGGACTTGCAGCAGGGCGTGAAAGACCAGTTCGTCAGAGGCATCGCCGACATCCACCGCAAGCCGACGACGCGCCTCCTGCTCGTCCCCGCGTACAAGATCGACACCCCGCCACCGCCGTGCGAGCCGACGGCTCCTCACATCTGTGGCGGCACGTGCCCGAACTCGGGTGACGAGTGCCGACCTGGGCCGACCGATATCTGTGGTTGCTTCCCGCCGTCACAGCCATGCGGTCTCGTGCCCGGCACCAACCAGTGCTCAGGTGACTGCCCGAGCGCCGGCGAGATCTGCCGGACGTTCACCGACCCCGCCGGAGGCGTGGCCTGCGACTGCGTCGCGGGCTAGCGTTCTTCCGAGCGCGCCTTCTCTTTTTTACCCCCCGCCCCCGATCCAGCGCGATCGGGGCTTTTCTTTTTCTTCTGAAAAAAGTTGACTCATCCAGACAACTCTGGTATCCTCGGGTATACTGTTTTCATTTGTTATAGAAAAGAGAATATATGCCAACGGTACAGCAATTGGTGCGCAGGCCGCGCAAAAGAATAAGGGAAAAATCAAAGGCCCCCGCACTCCAGTTCAGTTTTAATACGATCCACAACAGGCGCGTTTGGCACTCGTCGCCTTTTAAACGCGGCGTGTGTATTAAAGTCACCACGCAAACTCCCAAAAAGCCAAACTCGGCAATCCGAAAAGTTGCGCGCGTGCGCCTTACCAACGGCATGGAAGTAACAGCGTATATCCCAGGAATCGGCCACAATTTACAGGAACACTCGGTAGTGATGGTGCGGGGCGGCAGAGTCAAGGATTTGCCCGGTGTACGTTATCACGTTGTCAGAGGCGTGCTTGATGCGCAGGGAGTTGAAGGCAGAAAACAAGCGCGCAGCAAATACGGGACGAAAAAACCAAAAGGATAGTCATGCGTAGAAAAAGGAAAAATAAACGGGTACAGCTACCGGACCCCAAGTATGGGGATTTTCTTATTGCGAAGTGCATCAATCATCTTATGAGCGACGGCAAAAAATCTACCGCGCGCGCAGTAATGTACGACGCCCTTGAAGAAATAAAAAAGACGCAGAAAGATACTGATCCGGTGGCACTTTTTACGGCGGCAGTCAACAACGTCGGTCCGATGGTGGAAGTGAAATCTCGCCGCGTGGGCGGAGCAAACTATCAAGTACCGCGAGAAGTGCGCGGAGATCGGAGGATCACGCTTGCGTTCAGATGGATTATCACCGCCTCGCGTGCGAAGAAAGGCAAGCCGATGGCGAAAAAACTTGCCGAGGAATTAATTTTGGCGTCGAAAAACGAAGGCGCGGCGATTAAGAAAAAACTCGATACCCATAGGATGGCGGAGGCAAACAAGGCGTTCGCGCATTTTGCTTGGTAATTTTATATGTCTCGTGAATATCCACTAGAGAGGACGCGTGATATTGGCATTATCGCTCACATTGACGCAGGAAAAACGACAGTCACCGAGCGGATTCTTTTTTACACGGGCGTTTCTCATAAAATTGGCGAAGTACATGAGGGGGAAGCCATTATGGACTGGATGGAGCAAGAGCGTGAGCGCGGCATCACCATTACGAGCGCTGCGACAACTTGTTTTTGGAAGCCAACATATCTTCCGGAAGAGAAGCGAGACACGGACCACGAAATCCGTTTTAATATTATCGATACTCCCGGACACGTTGATTTTACCGTTGAAGTCGAGCGCTCGCTGCGCGTGCTCGATGGCGGCGTGGTGGTGTTCGATGGTGTTGCGGGGGTTGAGCCGCAGTCGGAAACGGTCTGGCGGCAGGCCGATAAATATAAAGTTCCACGCATTTGTTTCATAAACAAGCTCGATCGCATGGGTGCTTCTTTTGAGCGAAGCTACGCGTCAATTCACGAGCGCCTCACACCCAATGCAATTGCAGTCCAGCTCAACATCGGGCTCGAGAGTAATTTTGAAGGAGTGATCGACCTCCTCTCTATGCGCGCGTTTCGGTTTTCCGGCGAGCATGGTGAAAATATTGAAGAAAGTGAGGTGCCGGCCGATCTTAAGGAAAAAGCGGCGTCAATGCGCCACGACCTTGTAGGAAAAATTGCCGAGACCGATGATGCTCTCACGGAAAAATATCTTGAGGGAAAGGATATTCCGCTTGACGAGTTAAAGCGCGCGCTTCGCAAAGCATGCATCAGTTACCAGCTTGTTCCGGTTTTTTGCGGCTCGGCTTTAAAAAATAAAGGCGTACAACTTGTGCTTGATGGTGTGGTTGATTATTTGCCAAGCCCGCTTGATTTGCCGCCGGTCAAAGGCATGGATCCAAAAACCGGCGGCGAAATCACGCGCGAGGCAAAAGACGACGCGCCGTTTGCGGCTCTTGCTTTTAAACTTCAAACCGATCCGTTTGTGGGTCAGCTTACGTATTTTCGTGTCTATTCGGGCATGCTTGAGGCGGGTTCCTATATATATAATGTAACTAAAGATCAAAAAGAGCGCGTGGGCCGTATTTTGCGGATGCATGCAAATCACCGCGAAGAAGTAAAAGTTATGCATGCGGGCGAGATTGGCGCGATTGTGGGGCTCAAGGGCACGACCACGGGAGACACGCTTGCCGATCCCGAGCACCCGATTATTCTCGAACGGATTGTTTTCCCCGAGCCAGTGGTTGATTTGAAAATTGAGCCAAAAACAAAAGCCGACCAGGAACGCATGGGGATCGCGCTCAAGCGGCTTTCGGAAGAAGACCCGACATTTCGCATCAGCTCAAACCCCGAGACCGCCGAGACAATTATTTCCGGCATGGGCGAGCTACATTTGGAAATTCTTGTCGAGCGAATGAAGCGCGAGTTTAAGGTTGAAGCGAATGTAGGCAAGCCGCAGGTTGCGTATAAAGAAACTATTCGCAAAGAGGCAGAGGCCGAGGGAAAATATATTCGCCAATCGGGAGGCCGCGGGCAGTACGGGCATGTGCGATTGCGCGTCGAGCCGCAAGAACGTGGCAAGGGCTTTACATTTGAAAACGAAATTAAAGGGGGCATCGTGCCGCAAGAATTTATTCCAGCTGTGCAAAAAGGCGTGCGCGAGGCGATGGACAAGGGAGTGGTTGCCGGATTTCCGCTCGTTGATATGCTCGTTGCGATCTATGACGGTTCGTACCATGAGGTTGATTCAAGTGAGGCCGCGTTTAAGATTGCGGGCTCCATCGCACTTCAGGAATGCGCGCGCAGGGCAGACCCGGTGATTCTTGAGCCGATTATGAAAGTGGAAGTTATTGTGCCCGCAGATTTCATGGGCGAGGTGACGGGCGATCTCAACAGCAAGCGCGGAAGAATCGAGCGCATGGAAGATCGCTTGAATCTTAAAGTGATTGATGCAAAAGTTCCGCTTTCAGAAATGTTTGGATACGTAACAAATTTGCGCTCGCGTACCGAAGGCCGCGGCTCATACACAATGGAATTTTCTTCATACGAAGAGGTTCCGAAGAACATTGCTGAACTGATTGCGGCGGGGAAGAAGTAAAAAAAAATCCGCAAACGCGGATTTTTATGTACTTGACGGGTTTTGGGGTGTGGTCTATATTGTGAATGAAACGCACCCGGGGAGCCTTGGGCTCCCCACGAACGGGGTTTCGAAAACCCCAGAAGAAGGAGGAAGCACTATGCGAAGACTGTTCGCGGCGATCGGGAGTGCCATCGCACTCTTCATCGCCATCGCGCTGGTGGCGCCGCCGCCGTCCCCGGCAGCGGCGTTAAACGGCCTGTATCTGATGAATGCGAGCTCCATCGACGGTTCGACGACGACGACCCAGGACGGCTCGGCGGTGATCGCCAACAGTGTGAAGGGCGAGACCCCGGCCGCATTCGACGACATCTGCGCGATCGGCGCGAGTACCGGCGGAGGTTCCAGGGGGATCGACACCTACGGCCCCTTTTTCATTTGCGCTTTTTTCTCTCCAAATGATCAGACATCCGATGTCTGATCACACATAGAAATCCAAAAATATCGCCGAGCTGATTGTCGCTGGCAAAAAATAGTGCTACGCTGTAAGTGGACAACTGTCAAATCGTCGGCAAGGAGGCAATATGCAACAGTTCGACGTGTGGGTTTTGGTTCAGTTCAAAGAGAGCATTCACGATCCACAGGGCAACGCTGTCAAAAAGGCCCTGCATGACCTGGGCTTCACGGGGATCGACGATGTCCGCATCGGCAAGTCAATCAAGCTGAAGACCAGTTCGCAAGACGAAGCAGATGCACGTGGGCAGGTAGAAGAAGCGTGCAAGAAACTGCTTGCAAATCCGGTGATCGAGGACTATTCAATATTTCGTATCTTGCGGACTGCCTGAAAGGAGGTGGTAGCATGGGATCGCGGTTCTCGTACCAGTTGGATCGACACGGCGCTGACTATGTTTTGTCTGCGCGCGTGCGCGTAGACAGACGCAACCGAAAAGGAAAAATCGTCGGCGAAGCGATGTTCTGCTTCCTGCCGGATGGCGAGCGCGTTGAGTTGGTGCAGCTTTTCACAAAAGAGCGACACGGCATCCTGCTCGCGCCGAAGCTCCTTCGTCAGTTTGAGCGGCTTGTGCGGCGGTCCGAGCGCTTGGCGGTGTGGCTTGAGGCGACCACTGAACAGGGAAAGTTCTACGCCGAGCATGGCTACCAGATCATCACCGAACACGGCAAGTTCCTCTACATGCAGAAAAGTCTTGAGTGACCAAGCGACCCCGCGGTCGCTTTTCTTTTTTTTCTCATTTTGTGGTATAGTTATGTCACTTATGGATACTGAAGATCAGACCCCCCCAGAAGGTAAGCAAACAACTTACGCCGAGGAAGCGACGGCTGAAAATCTTGATATAGATGAAGTTCCGCTCGAGTCTCTTCCTTTGTGAACAGGGGGATTTAGATTTGACAGGTTCGCCCGTTTTCTTTATCATTGGCTCTATCTATAAATTATCGTTAATTTACATTATATATGGCAGAGAAATTTGACCGTTCAAAGCCGCACGTGAATGTTGGTACCATTGGCCACGTTGACCATGGCAAAACAACGTTAACCGCGGCAATACTCAATGTTCTTGACCTTACCGGCAACAAGGTCCGCAAGGAAAACGTCGAACAAATTGATAACGCTCCTGAAGAGCGTGCGCGCGGCATTACGATTGCGCTTCATCATTCGGAGTACGAAACCGCGAAGCGCCACTACGCGCACATCGACGCACCGGGACATGCCGACTATATCAAAAACATGATCACCGGCGCCGCCCAGATGGATGGCGCGATACTTGTGGTGGCCGCGACCGACGGTCCAATGCCTCAAACGCGCGAGCACATCTTGCTTGCGCGCCAAGTTGGTGTGCCCGCGATCATTGTATTTTTGAACAAATGCGACGCGGTTGATGATCCGGAACTTATTGATTTGGTTGAGCAGGAAATCCGCGATCTTCTCACGAAGTACGAATATGACGGCGAAAAAACTCCGATTATTCGTGGTTCTGCTCTCAAGGCGCTTGAGGCAAAATCGAAAGATGACGAAATGGCAAAGCCGGTTTTGGAACTTGTTAACCAGCTTGATACATATATACCAGAGCCCGTTCGCGAGACGGACAAGCCGTTTCTCATGCCGGTTGAGGATGTTTTTTCCATTGAAGGGAGAGGTACGGTTGTGACGGGCCGCATCGAGCGTGGAAAAGTTAAAGTGAACGAAGAAGTTGAAGTTATCGGCCTCCGCGATACGGCAAAAACCGTTGTCACCGGCATTGAAATGTTCAACAAGTCGCTTGATGAAGGAATCGCGGGCGATAATGCGGGCATTTTACTGCGTGGAATGAAGAAAGAAGATGTTGAGCGCGGGCAGGTTATCGCAAAGCCCGGATCAGTAACCCCGCATACGGATTTTGAGTCCGAGGTTTACATCCTTACCAAAGAAGAAGGAGGGCGGCATACTCCGTTTTTTGCCGGATACAAACCGCAGTTCTATATCCGCACGACTGATGTGACTGGTGAAGTGACTCTTCCGCAGGGAACCGAAATGGTTATGCCGGGCGACACGATGAAATTCGTTGTAAAACTTATTCAGCCGGTTGCGCTCGAAGAGCGTCAGCGTTTTGCAATCCGCGAGGGCGGCAAAACGGTAGGCGCAGGAGTAGTAACGAAAATTGTTAAATAACATCAATTGATGGCAACAAAGGCGGCCGAGAAAACTGCACCGGTTGCGGAGAAAAATAAACTCCGCATCCGTATACGCGCGTACGATAATAAAGTGATCGACGCATCGGTCAAACAAATTGTTGATACTGCTCGCCGCTACGGCGGCGAAGTTGTAGGCCCCGTGCCGCTTCCAACCGAAATTCGCAAGTACACTGTGAACCGCTCGACGTTCGTGCATAAAAACGCGCGCGAACAATTTGAAATGCGCGTTCACAAACGCATCGTAGATATTCTCGACCCAACCGCAAAAATAGTTGACGCCTTAACAAACCTCAACCTCCCCGCCGGCGTCGATATTGAGGTGAAGATGTGACATCCGTCCAAATACTTTTACAATAAGACGGATGTCATCCCGAGCTCCGTGCGAGGGATAACAAAAAAGCCACGCGAAAGCAGGGTTTTTGTTCGCGTATAAATTCAAGTATAATAGTCATTATGGAAAGAATACTGCGGTACTATAATTTCTGTGCCAAGTGGCTTCTCCTACTCAATGTAATATCGATTGTAGTGGTAGCGTTTTTCCTTATATTATTCGGATCCGCTCTTTTTGATGTCACGGCCGCCAACTTCGTGCGGGTACTAAGCGATAACGCTCTTTTTTACTTTTATTCGATTTTACTTATTAAACGTACTAGTGAAATCGGCTTTTTGCTCGGTAGTATTGGAGTCCTCTTAGGTTCTGCTGCGTTGGGCTTTAAGTTGACTCAATCACGAACTGACGAGAAAAAAGTTCTTATCTATGGCTTTCTTTTAATGATTGCCTCAACTATTGCGGCATACTTTGTCCTTGTAGCCTGGGTTTATGATCTTTAGTTACTCTTCGACTTTGTTCTAAACCTGTAAGACTCCGAACACTCGGTGTTCGGAGATTGCTACTAAGTTTGTAAAAAGAAAACGCCCCAGGTACCGTGGCGGCACTCGGGGTCCTCTTGGCTGACGCGCCTAGCGGCTGGTCAGATGCTTGATGATGGTCGCGGCCGGTTCTCCGTGGTCACACGAAGGCTTGAGTAGGAACGCCGCGACACCGAGTGCCATCGCTTCAT
>Ga0075976_125_pt1 | contig 21257 bp, 19 predicted proteins | sample RifGroA2_FD_68052 | JGI IMG/M metagenome (GOLD analysis project Ga0075976, IMG submission 68052) | Parcubacteria bacterium GW2011_GWA2_47_10b
CGACAATATTTTCTTTATTTGAAACAAGTGGAAACACAGCGACTTTAATCGGCGCAATTTTTGGATCGAGCTTTAGCAAAACCCGCTTCTCGCCCCCAAGCTCATCTTCGCAGTATGCCGAAAGTAGTACCGCAAGCACCGTGCGGCCTAATCCAAATGTGGGCTCAACCACATGCGGCAAAAATTTTTCTCCCGAAACAGGATCAGTGTAGCGCAAATCTGCCCCCGAATGCTTTGCATGCTCGACCAAGTCGTGATCCCCTCGGTACGCAAGACCATAGAGCTCGTTCCTGCCGAACGGGAAGTCAAACTCAAAATCAATTGTGCGTTTTGAATAGTGGGCGCGATCTTCTTTTGGCACTTCGAGTTCGTGCACAAGATCTTTTGTAATGCCGACTTTTTCAACCCAAGCCCACATCTCTTTGCGCCATTTTTCAAAATGTTCTTCCCACTCCGACTCGCGCACAAAATATTCAAACTCCATCAGGTCAAACTCGCGCGCGCGAAACAAGAAATCGCGCGGCGCGATTTCGTTGCGAAACGCCTTGCCGATTTGCGCGATGCCAAACGGCAACGTCGGCCGCATGGTGTCGAGCACATTTTTGAAATGTACAAACATGCCTTGGGCAATTTCCGGCCGCAGATAAACCGCGTTCTCGCCGGCGGCCACTGCCCCTGCATGCGTTTTGAACATCAAGTTAAACTGACGCACTTCACCAAGCTCGCCTTTGCACTCGGGGCATATTTGGACGTCCGACGTCCTCTTGGACGTCGGACGTCCCTGAATCTCATCGACGCGCCAGCGTTTTTTACATTTTTTGCACTCCTCCATCGGATCGCTGAAACCATCCAAATGTCCGGAAGCGCTCCACACCGCCTCGGGCATTAAAATACTTGACGCAAGACCGTAATTTTCGGGATGTTTTTTTACAAAATGATCCCACCAGAGATTTTTGATATTGTGCGCAAGCTCCGCGCCAAGCGGCCCGAGGTCCCACGTGCCTGCAAGCCCGCCGTAAATATCCGAACCAGGAAAGACAAAACCGCGACGTTTTGCAAGAGAAACAAGCGTATCAAACATTACCATACGTACACACTATCACAGCTGTTATTCTCGTACATTGCCATCTTTTTGCAGTGCCGCGGGGTCATCATCGAGTGACGTCGTAAACTCACGTGACGTAATCGCAACTTTTCTGCCGGTAAATGCATCTACTCCCTCAAATGTAGCTTCCGATACAAGCTGTGGCATGGTTCCAACCTGTGGAACAGACGGAGTAAAACCGATTTGAAAAGCCACCTCTTTGGCGCGGGTGCTGTAACCAACCCCGGGAGAAATCGCACCCGGAGACCAAGTGAGCTCGCGCGTTACTGGATCAAACGTGATTCCCCCGCCCGCGGGAATCACCACATTCATCCAACGAATATAAGATGGGAGTGTCGCGTGCGCAACCGCCCCCGTGATGTCATTCGCCGTATTGGTAACAGACCAAACTACAAGATAGGTCGTCTCCTCACCAACGCGCGGAGGAAGCGGTCCAGAATTTCTTATGCGTGAATCAGTGTAAAATCCTTTCTGTGAAAACGCCACACGCGAGGCAACTTTGAATTCCTCCGTCGCAAGCCCATTGATATCAACGCCCGCGTATCCTTCAGGAACCTCCGGAGCACGCATTGAACTCGTGAGACGAACAGTAAAGTTTTTCCCAACGAGATCTTTCTTTGTTCGAAATTCGAAACCAAACGCGCCTTCTTCTTCCGGTTCAACAACCAGAAGCTCCGGAATGCGTCCCGGAACCCACACGAGCGCATTTTGAGCCGGATTGAATTCTCCACGTTCACTTTTAATAGTACGTAGATCAACCGCTTCGCCCTCAAAACGCACATCCACAGTCGCGTTCGTGACGGGAACCGATAAGTTGTTCCGCCACCGTACGTTAACGATAAACGAGTCGCCCGCTGTCGCAACACCCGGCTCAAGTTGTCCTTGTATTGTTTCAAATGAAACCGCCAAGAAAGCGGGGGCAATCTCAAACGACTTTGTCGTAGAACTAAACAGGGCAAAATTTCCCGTCGTACGGTCATAAAGTCCAACTTTTGCACGGGCATTTTGAACGGCCACGGTTTCACGAATCTTCCCCTTGATTTTAACGATGAACTCCCCGTCCGGCGGCAAATCGCCTACGCTCCAAATATGATCTCCGCGCACGGGGCGAGGATCGGCTGATATATATTCGAACGCCTCTGGATATTCAACATCAGCCCACAGGCCTCGATAGGGCGTCTTTGCGCTCGAGACAATGCGCACCAACATTTCCGCTTCTTGAGATGATTTTAGCTGTTCAGGCGTCTCAACACTGATACCAAGAAGGGAACTCGTCACAAGCGAGCTGAACGCAACTTCCTTTGAAAGCCGCACTGATGATCCTTCCGGCCGGTATTCAAGAAAAACCTTGCCGGACTGCGTATCACCCTCGGCGCCAAAAAGTATTGCCGAAAACATTTCTTCTCCTTTTCCCCCAGGTGCAATTGTTCCGAGAGAAAGCTGCTGACGCGGGAGACCAACTGTGGAAAAATCACCGATCAAAGACTGGGCTGTTGGTGGAAATTCAAACGTAATAACCGTATCCAGAAGGGCAACCGTATTGTTATTATGGTACGCGACTTTCCATACAGCCTTATCGCCAGCCACAATCTCCTCGCTCCCTTCTACCGTAAGGTCAAGAAGCGTGTTCGCATTGCTTCCGATACGAATACCGCCCGAAAAAATAAGAACAACTACCGAAACAAGCGCGATCACTAAAAGCCCGCCGCCAACACCCCACCAAAAAATTCTGCGCCACATAAAAGAAGAATCATCACTTCTGTCGTCACGTCGCCATTCGCGTCTTGGTACCTGTTTTTCAACATGTCTTCTAAGTTCAGGCCTTTCGTACCGACCAGAGAAATCTTGCCCTTCCCGCGACAGCTTCTTTTTCAAGTCATCAAGCCCCATGACATCATTATACCATATGATTCGCGGAAAGAATTTTCTTAATCCCAAGCGCAATAAGCAGGACCTCTTCCTCATTTTCCAAAAACTTATCCCGCGACATACCAACGATGTACGCACATGCACGGGGTGAAAAAAAATATTTGAGCTTTTCCTGCGCCGGTAAAATACCCAGCGTCTCCAGCACATAAATTTTATTCATGAAAAAATCCTCGCGGCTCTTCGCGCCGCGCATTGAGATAATAACCTCCCAGATTCTACTGTCCGGCACGCCCGATACCGTAAGCGCAAGGAGAAAGTTCACAAAATCCTGTACCGGGGCTTCGGGAGGAAGCCCGCCATCTTTTGTCTCTGCGTCAAGAATTCTCCAATATTCTTTTCCGGGAGTTAACAAGAGCCGTACGCGCGAAAATAATGTAAGATGGCCCCTTAATTTCGAAGAGATAACACGGAGACCTTTTGCAATTGCATCAACCCTTCCAAAGTCTCTTGTAAAAAAGGTCATACACCGGTCTGTCTCACCCCTGTCATAAGCAGCGAGCACTATGCCCTCCGTTCCATAGTAAGCCCTCATACCTTTTTGAGATCAACAACGATCACATTGCCAACTTTCGTACCGGCAGAAACACCGTTCTCAATAAAAATTTTACGGGCGCGCGACCCTTTTTTAATCTTCTCGACCGATTCTTGAGAAAGAGAGCCCGCGAGCGTAAGATAAATGGAATCGTGCGGATCTAGTCCTTTCTGTTTTCGCATATCCTGCACGAAACGGATAATTTCCCGCACCAGTCCTTCTTCTTTCAACTCATCGGTAAGTGAAATATCCAACGCGACATCGTCGTCAATCCGAGAATTAATCACAACGTCTTTGACATTCAGTTCGTCTTTAAGAACAGAAAACAACTCCTTGTCTCGAATCCTTGATTTGCGAATTGAAAATAATGAGAGCGGCTGACGTATTTTTATTCCCGCCCGTGCGCGCAATTCAAGCCCACGTGAAGAAAGCATACGAATCTCATCCATTGACCGCACAAGCGCGCTCGAATAAGCCCGTCTTTGCGGCCAATCCTCAAGATGAACACTCTCTTTTTTTCCGCCAAGTTCGTGATAGATTACTTCAGCGGTAAACGGCACAAACGGAGCCGCAAGGCGCGCAGTATCAAGCAGTATTTCGCGCAATGTTTCAAGCCCTTGGCCATCACGCATGCGCTCGCGCGACCTGCGCACATACCAGCGCGAAACGTCCTCCGCGATGAAATTCTCAAGTGCGCGCGCAGCTCCCACAACATCGTAAGCGTCCATATTTTTTGTCACATCACCCTGTACAACAGCCAAGCGTGCGAGCATCCATCGATCGAGAATATGCTTACCCGAAGCTTGAGTGGGTGGTTTTGTTTTAGTAGCGCGCTTTGGTTTTTTGTACAACTTATAAAAATTAAGTGTATTGAGCAAAAGATCTAGAAAATTGCGCTTCGCCCGCTCGAGATCAACGGCGTCAAAAAGCTTATCGTCCTCGGGCTGGTTGATTGTGAAAAAATACCACCGCACCGCGTCGGCGCCATACTTTTCAATAAGTGTCATCGGCTCAACAATATTGCCTAACCGCTTGGACATTTTTTTGCCCGTCTTATCAAGCACAAAACCGAGAGACATAACATTTTTGTAGGGCGCGCCACGGCCTAAAAGGACGGAAACCGCAAGGAGCGTATAAAACCAGCCGCGCGTTTGATCAATGCCTTCAGCAATGAAGTCTGCAGGATAAGAAACTTTTTTATCTATACGATCATGGTTTTCAAAAGGATAATGCCATGCTGCGTATGGCATTGCACCCGAATCAAACCACACGTCTATCACATCATTCGTACGTATCATCCTTGCGCCACACATCGGACAATTGACTGCGATCTCATCAATATACGGCCGGTGCAAATCGGTCTCGCCGCGATCGTTGCGTGGCACGGCAATGGGAATAACCTTGTGTACCTCACCGCTTTCCAGATATTTCTCCCGAGGAATTTTATCGGGTTCAAGGGTTCCTTTCATGGTCGCTTCCAAAAACCACCACGGATCGCCATGGCCCACGAGCGCGATTTTTTTATTTTTATGGAGACGCTCAAGACGTTGAAAAAATTTGTACATGCGCTCCTTAAGATCATCCCACGATTCACCACCCTTACCTGCAAATCGAGTCTTGAAACGATCTTTGCCCCCGATGCTTGCAAGCGCCTCCATCACGCTCTTGCCTTCAAAATCGCCCGTGTGCAAATCACGCATGTCTTCATCGTAAAGCACCGGAACTTTGAGAGCGCGCGCGAGAATCGTTGCCGTTTCTTTTGTGCGCGTAAGATCTGAAGATACGATAAGTTCAATCCCTATTTTTTTTAGCAACTGCGCGGTCTTTTTTACTTCTCGCCGCCCTTGAGGCAAAAGCGGATATTTACCGCCGTCGGGAAGAGAAGTGCTAATGTGAAGAAAATTTTTTTTCGCATACCCGTGGCGTATCAAAAAATACGTATTACCGGAAGTTGGCGCGCGGCGTGAAAGGTCATCAACAGATCCGATAACTTCGATGTGATTGCATGAGGCGCATTTCCACACGGGCAGTGGAGTTCCCCAGTAACGCTCGCGGCTGAAAGCCCAATCTTTTGCTTCCGAAATCCACTGACCGAAACGGCCATCTCTGATATACTCCGGATGCCAGAAAACTTTTTTGTTTGCTTCCACAAGTTCTTTTCGTTTTTTGCTAACCGAAACCCACCACGAGCGGCGCGCCATGTAAAGGAGCGGCGAATCGCACCGCCAGCAAAAAGGATAATCGTGTTCATACGGCTCGCGCCGCCACAAATAACCTTTTTGCTCGAGATCTTTGATGATTAGCGGATCGGCATCCTTTACGAACATGCCCCTGAACTGCGGCACAGAATCGGTAAAACGGCCTTCTTCATCAATAGTTAAAAGTGTCGGGAGATTTTCACGTTTGCCAACTTGCGCGTCGTCCTCACCAAACGCTGGCGCAATGTGCACGACACCACTACCTTCTCCGCCAGAAACAAAATCTCCAGCCACAACGCGATAAACGTGCCCTGCTTGCGTGGGCAGGCCACTCATTGGAAATGGCGTTTCGTATTCAAGTCCTATGAGATTTCCACCTTTTTCTTTCCAAAGTGGCGCCGATTCTGGAAAAAGCACTTTTGCGCGATCGGCCAAGAGAATCAATTTATCGCCCTTATCATCTATAGTTACATACTCAAGATCCGGATGAACCGCAGCAGCTACGTTGGCGGGTAGCGTCCACGGAGTCGTAGTCCACACAAGCAAAGACGCGCGGCGCGTTTTGAGTCGAAAGCGTATATAAATGGAATCTTCGGTAACGCGCTTGTACCCTTGCGCGATTTCATGGCTTGAGAGCGCAGTGCCGCAACGCGTGCACCATGAAACAACTTTATTTGCTTCGTATAAAAGCCCGCGCTTCCAAAACTCTTTGACAATCCACCAGAGCGATTCGATGTAAGAATTGTTCATCGTCACATACGCACGCTCCAAATCAAGCCAATAGCCGATACGCTCGGTCATGCGCTCGAATTCTTTTTTGTACAAAAATACATCAGCGCGCGCTGCCTCTACAAACGCGCGGATGCCGATTTTTTCTTCGATATCTTTTTTACGCTTGATGCCGAGTTTTTTCTCAACTGCCATTTCGGTCGGGAGTCCATGCGTGTCCCAACCAGCTCTGCGCTCAACCCGAAAACCGCGCATGGTTTTGTACCGCGCGACGACATCTTTAAATACGCGCGCTTCTACGTGATGAACACCAGGAAGCCCGTTCGCGTAGGGCGGCCCCTCAAAAAAAACAAAGCGCTTGGCATTGGAGCCGCGCTTGCTGATACTCTTTTCGAATATCTTCCGGCGGGCCCAAAATCCAAGGACCTCTTCCTCACTGTGCATTCTTTTATAATACGCAAAAAAACCGCACTATTCAACCGTCACCGCACGTATCGTGTCCCCGCGCGTAATTTTGTTTACCACATCCATGCCCGCAGTCACTTGTCCGAAAAGAGTATATTGATCGTTCAAAAATTGAGAATCTTTTTTAACGATGAAAAATTGAGAGTCATTTGAAACTTTAATATCAGGTCCGCGCGCAACGCCAAGTGCACCTTCAACAAACGGACGCGCACTCAACTCTGTTTCAATATCGCCACCGCCCGTGCCCCAGCGCTCTTTTTGCGATTCGTCGCGCGAGAGCGGATCGCCGCCCTGAATAACCCAATCTTCAACGCGGTGAAATTTGAGGCCATCGAAATATCCTGATTTTGCCTTTGCAATAAAGTTTTCGACTGTTTTCGGCGCCGCGTCCGGATAAAGTTCAAGCGCAATATCCCCTTTTTGTGTTTTGATTGTCGCTTTCATGGTTTTGGTTGTGGGCGGAATAGTTGACGCTGTTGCTCCAGAGCCAACATTGGCAAGGGGCGCGCTTGCATTTTGGCTCTCGTTACTATCCGCCAGATACAAAATACCTCCTATTAAAATTAATAATGCAACAAGCCCTCCTATAATAAATTTTTGCTGATCAATATCCATACTGCAAAAGCATACTACATTTTATCCGGCGAGGAAATACCCATAAGTTTACAGACGCGGGCAAGAGTGGCGCGCGTGATTGATACAAGCGCGAGGCGCGCGGATTCGAGGTTTTGGAAGTCCGACTTCCTCTTGGAAGTCGGACTTCCTCCGGCGCCAATCACCGGCGTTGTTTCATAAAAATGCGTAAATGCGCGTGCAAGCTCGTAAGCATAGCGCGCAAGGCGCTGAAGCTGAAAATCGCGCGCCGTATCTTCAATGGTTTCCGAAAGCGCAAGAATTTGTTTTATAAGCGCAAGCTCCGGCTCCGAATCTAAAAGCTCCCACGCGGCTTTTGTAATATTCACACTGAGATCGGATCTCAGTAAAATGCCAGAAGCGCGCGCATGCGCGTACTGTATATAGTAGACGGGATTTTCTTTTGATTTCGCGCGCGCAAGCTCCATGTCAAACACCATGCCCGAGCGCGGCGCATACTGTAGCATAAAATACCGGAATGCGTCGGGGCCTACTTCATCAAGCACCTCACGAGCTGTTACAAAATCACCCTTGCGTTTTGACATCGAGACAACCTCGCCGCCTTTTTTGAGTGTAACTTGCCCGTGTACCACGATTTTGAAATTTTCCTGCGGGAATCCAAACACGTCGGCCACCGCGCGGAGCTTGGAAATATGCCCTTCATGGCCCTCCCCAAGCTCGTCAACGACCAAATCCGCGCGCGAGAATTTGTCTTTGTGATACGCAATGTCGCTTGCGAAATATACGAGCGTGCCGTCGCTTTTTTGCACAACCGCTTCAACATCTTTATACGCAAACCACGTGGCACCCTCTTTTTTCACTAAAAGCTTTTTTCGCGTAAGCTCTGCGAGCACTTTTTTCGTCTTTGTTTTTGTAAGCGCGCTTTCGTACACCACGCGGTTAAATTGAATGCCCATTTTTTTGATGAGCGCAAAATTTTCTTTGAGGGTTTTATCAATCACAAACTCCGCAAGCATTTCTTTGCCATTCTTTTTTTTCAAAAGCCCCGCCTTCCATTTTTTGTGAGCCGCACCTGCAAACTCGCGCACATACTGGCCTTCATAACCATCTTCGAGAAGCGTTGAGGGCTTGCCGCACACAACAAGATACCAATGCCACAAAGAGTCGGCGTAGCGCGCAATCTGTGCGCCGGCGTCGTTGTGGTAATACTCGCGTATAACTTTGTAACCTGTCTCGGCAAGAAGGTTTGCGATAACATCGCCAATGGGCCCGCCACGCGCGTTGCCGATGTGCATGGGGCCAGTGGGATTCGCCGAGATAAATTCGACAGACGCCTTGCCGAGAATTTTCTTTTTCGCGCCCGCTTTCAACGCAGCGCGCAGAAGTTCCAGCAAATAGTGGTAATCAATACAAAAATTCAAAAAACCGGGCGGCGCTGGCTCGATTGCATGAAAAACGTCGGGATATTTTTCTTTGATGCGCGAGGCCAAATCTTCGGCAACCGCCATTGGGCCGACTTCAGCAACCAGCAAGTCAGCAATCAGTTTTTTCAGATTGTTTGACATTAAGCCCACTCTAACGCAAAAACCGCTTTTGTTCTATATTGAACACATGGCACTTGCAAAAAACAAAAAGGCATATTTTAACTACGAGATACTCGAGACATACGAAGCGGGCATCGAGCTTTTTGGGTTTGAAGTAAAATCGGTACGCGCGGGCAATGTGCGTCTTGAAGGCGCACGTGTAATTATACGCGGAGGCGAAGCGTTTTTGGTGGGCGCGACCATTCCGCCGTATCAGCCATCAAATACGCCGAAAGATTACGAGCCGGATCGCACGCGGCGGCTGCTTCTACATAAAAAAGAGTTGTCGTATCTTGCCGGCAAAGAACATGAGCGCGGCTTGACATTAGTGCCCATAAGGGTGTATAATAAAGTCCGCAAAATCAAACTCCAGTTTGGTGTTGCGCGCGGGAAGAAAAAGTTTGATAAGCGCGAAGTGATCAAACAGCGCGAGTCAAAACGTAAGATTTCCCGTGAGTTGAAAAAATTTTAATACGGGAGTGTTAGGCCTCGACGGGGTCTCGACCCTTTGAAAATCAGGCGAGAGCATGCGTGTGTGCCTCTCTCAAAACCAGCACGCAACAATAAGTGCAAACTTATTTAATCCCCGACCTGCTTTGGCTTACGCCTAAGCACTAGGGTTTATCCCGAACGCATCGCGTGAGGGACATCGGTCCGCAATCGCCGGGTGCGCGGAATGCCGGTGTGATAATCCTCGGCTAGCGCGTGTTATATCTGATACCCATGCGTAAGATTAATCAGATGCCTTCAACTTTGTTGAATAAGCCTGTAACAAATTTTCATTGGGAAGAACTCTCGGATGGCGGTTCAATTCCGCCCACTTCCATAAATATCGAACTCTTTGATTTTTGACGTGCGATCACGTTTGTGATAAAACTCTCCTGAAAGGCACCTCGAAACCCAGGGGGAGGAAAATGACTAAACGAAAGCCGTTCCATGAATCGATAGTCGACGAAATGAATGCAATCAGTATTCCGATCGAGGGACAATTCGAAATCTTCTGCCGGCTGATCGCGGCGACAACAATCCCGAAAGATCACATGCGCGTGTATAGCGCACTTCGCGTGCTGCGTACGCGTTGCGGGGGACGAGCTGTCAATCTTCTTCTCTATGGGAGAGCGGTCCAAGCACTCTTCGAGCAAGAAAGGGAAGCCAGCGGAGGCGGCACTTTTTCGCCCAACAAGATCAAGCAACTTGCCGCCTACCTTGGCGCGCCCACCTCCTGCACCACGCTCGAATCGCTCGAGCCATGGTGGAAACGCGCAAATTCCTTTGACCAGGCCCAGTGTCCCAGAGAACTCATCCCGCCCGGGTGGTAACCACACGTGCGGGTTTTTATTTAATAGCAGAAAATTTTTATTCGAAAAAGAGCAAAAAATACATCGCGGCGACCCCAGCGCAAGCGGCACAGACTTCAATCACAGCGTTTTTGAAACCGTGGCGTTTATGAAGTTCAGGTACAAGATCTGAAGATGCTATATAAATAAAAACCCCAGCAGCAAACGGGACGGCAAACGTGATAACTTCCTGCGCGGCACCACCAACCGCAATGACAAGCGTCACGCCGAGAATTGCAAAAAGCGCGGAGAGAAAATTCAAAAATAGCGCTCGCATCTTCGTGTAACCCGCATGCAACAGAACCCCAAAATCCCCTATCTCCTGGGGAATTTCATGAAACACAATGGCAATTGTTGATGCAATTCCAACCGGCACGCTTACAAGATAACTTGCTCCGATAATTACCCCATCAACAAAATTATGAAAACCATCCGAAACCAAAATGAGTTTGCCAACGGGTTTGATACTGTGCTCCTCAGATTCATCATGGCCATGATTATGGTGGTGCCATTCAAGCATCTTTTCAAGAATAAAGAAAGTAAAAATTCCGCCGATTATCAGGAGCGGCGGAAACGGCGAGCCGGGATCTTTTCCAAGCGCTTCGGGTATCAGATGAATAAACGCATCGCCCAAGAGCGCGCCAATCGCAAGCGCCACCATGACAAAAATCATTTTCCGCACGCGATACACGTTGAGTGAAATAGTAAAAAGTCCAACAAGCGATATAAGACTTACAAGGACAACGCTCCCGAACGCATAAAGTGTTTCAATAGCCATGAGGTATCTTCAGTGTCGCACAAGTTTGTAAAAAAGAAAAAGCCGGGTGAATCCCGGCGGGAGGGAAAGTGGAGTTCTTGACGGGAGAATGATTTTTCTATACACTAATGGAGCATTGGCAAACCAGCGAACGCGTATCAACCAATTTATTAAAGCGCCCGAAGTCCGAGTGATCGACCAAACGGGCGAAAATTTGGGCATTAAGCCGCTCCAGGAAGCGCTTACGCTTGCACAGAACGCCGGACTTGATCTCATTGAGATCGCACCGACTGCGAAACCTCCCGTGGTGCGCATCATGGATCTGGGTAAATTCCAGTACCAACTCGATAAGGAGGCGCAAAAAGCAAAAAAGAAAGCCCGCGAAGTTGAAGTAAAAGGAATACGAGTTCGACTGGGAACCGGAGCACATGATCTTGCCCTCAAAGCAAAAAAAACAGAGGAGTTCATGCGGCAGGGCAATAGAGTACAGATCCAGCTTACACTTCGGGGAAGGGAAAAATATCTTGATAAAAAATTTATCGGAGATCGACTCAATAAGATTCTGGAGTCAATAACCATACCATACACGGTAAGTGAAGGACCAAAGAAAAGTCCGCGCGGGTTCCTTGTCACACTGGAGGCAGAAAAACATGACAAAAACAAACAAATCAGTCCAAAAAAGAATAAGGGTAACGAAGACGGGAAAAATCCTCAAGCGTCTTCCTCACCAGAACCACTTCAGCGCCAAGAAGCGCCGAGTGAAACAACTCGGCCTTAAGGGCTGGAAAGAATTTGATTTTGGCAAATCAATCAAGAATCGCTATCTTCCACAATCATGACACGAGTAAAACGCGGAACAACTTCAGTAAAACGCAGAAGGAATGTCCTTAAACAAACAAAGGGCTTCCGCTGGCAGAGAAGTAAAAAAGAACGCGCCGCGCGCGAGGCGCTACTGCACGCGGGCATTCATTCGTTTCAAGACCGCCGGAAGAAAAAACGCGTCATGCGCAAACTTTGGAATATAAAGATCAACGCCGCATCACGGCAAACGGGTATCTCCTACAGCCGTCTGGTACATCTCCTGAAAAAAGCAAACGTCGCAATAGACCGCAAAATCCTTGCGCATCTCGCCGAACATCATCCTGCCGCTTTCACGGCTCTCGTCAAAGAGATTTCTTTATAAGCAGCTCGTGCGCCTTTTTAAGCATGGAACGGATATTTTTGTCTATTTCTGGCTTCTTTTTAAATTTCGCGCCGGGCAATGGGTTGATATTTGAGGCGGCGTTCACGATAGCTCTGATTGGAGTGGTTACTTCTATTGTTTTAAAATTCAGTAAAAATGAGAAGAAAAAATATGCCCGTAAACTTGCCATTTACTCAATCGTACTTGTTTTTGTTGCTATTATATCTTGGAGTTTTCTAAATTTTCGGGTCTGCGGTCTGGCTATAACTGACGCGAGAAATATATTTACCAACAACTGCAAGATTTTCTCAACCACATGTACTCCGCCATGGTATAAACCCGACAATAGTTGCCCAGGCGGCGTGGAAATAATCCAGTTTTAAATAAAAAACTATTGATAGACCTCGCCAAGCTCCGAACACCACCCAACAGTTTTTGAAGCGATTCTCAAAGAAACAAAATAATCAAAATTACATAAATCGTGCTATAGCACAATTTATGTAATTTTGATTATCTATAAAGAGGCACGGAAATAAAAAACAGGTTTTAAGTTTTAATCCTCACGCAACTCGTGATACCAATACCCAATTCCTAACGCCTGTTTACGTACTCGTACCAGGTTCCACCTTGCCATTTCTTGATCACCAAGCATGATCTGGCGAACAGTGCGATGTATCATTTGAGCGCGAAAGAAAAAATCGAGCTTCTTCTGCAAGCATTCTGGACTTTGATGCGGACAGTGTTTCAGAAATTCTTCTACAAATTCGCTACCGTAGTGACTATACGGACGCCAAAGATCGTAATCGGGATCACCGATTCGCGCTCCGCCCCAGTCAATGATACCGGCTATTTTTCTTGATTGCTTATTGAAAATAATGTGCTCTGCTTCGAGATCGCCGTGCAGAACAGCGGGCTTGTTCTTAAAATTTTCTTTATCACTCAAGTATGTTGCAAAAAGTTGTTCGATATAATCTTTAATCCGTTGCGCGTCGGCGGGGTACGCCTGCTTGAGTAGCGAATAAACATAACCCCGCGCATCTTCGAGCTCGTTTTCATAAAATGAGTGGAAATTTTGTTTGTGTAGTCTCCACTGTTCGGCTGTCGCGATATCAATCGAATGAAGCTGCTGAAAAAAAGTTGCAAGCTGCCGCGTGAGTTTCTCGTCTACTTTTTCTAAACTTTCTCCTTCGATTTTTTTATATCCAACCAAGCGAAGGTTACTACGCTGGCTGCCCACATATTCAAAAATAGGAACGGGAACGTCAATTTTCGTTTGGATCTCCGGCAACACTTTAATTTCTTTTTCAGTCGAGGCGCTAGACTGCTCATTTTTCGCAAATCGAAATACAAATTCCCCATTAACAAGAAAAGTGGTGCTTCCAATCCCCTCGCTAAGATATTCGATGCGCTCAACCTTAAAATCGAGGAAGCTATTCTCGATATCTTCTCTTGCCGTGTCAACTGGGATCTCAATGCGATATTCTCCGGGTTCATAACGCGGCTCGTTGAGATCCTCTGTGTTGTCTGGAGAATCGGGTTGTTCTGGTAATTTTTGCATTTATTTTCAAGATAGCACTTAAAACTCAAAGTGGAAATAAAAAGATGAAAGGTTTTGCCCCATAAGTTCAATGCCCATATCAACAACCACAATGCTATAGCATCGAAGATGAGGATATAAGTAATCATGCCTTTTTCTATAAAAACTCGCCGAACTCGCCGAACATCATCCTGCCGCTTTCACGGCTCTCGTCAAAGAGATTTCTTTATAAGCAGCTCGTGCGCCTTTTTAAGCATGGAACGGATATTTTTGTTTTCAGGCGCGGTTCCGCATCCGCCGAGCCGGGCGGCCATTGATATCGGAAATTTTGAGTCTCTTTATAACCGGGGAAAAAACGAATTTTCGAGATATCGGTTTCTTCTTTTACTTCTCGGCGTGCCGTTTCAATGGGCGACTCGCCTGACTCAATTGCGCCGCGGGGAAAACCCCAGTGTCCCCGCGGATACTGGAGCAACAAATAATAAATTTGAGAGCCCTCTCTTCTGAACGCGACAACACCGGCAGAGCGCTCAATCCGGAGCTTATCTTTCATAATTGATTATGGAGCGTGTTCTTTCTAATCCTTCAAAATGCTTTGAAGGATCATGTATGGTCACTCTCTTAGCTCATACAATACCGCACACCGCCTTACTCCGCAACAAAGATTGAGTTTTTCCACAACTTTTGTCGCTTTCTTGTTGGCCAAGATGTGTGCGCAGTATATAATAATAACGAACCGAAAACGTTGACTTAAGATCGAATCTCAAGAGAGAGGCAAGTCGGTGCTTCAAACATCGCACCCCGGCGTTCCTACGCCACCCACCGTCTTTCTCAAGCTTCGACCTAAAGCCCTCACCGCTCCTACCAAAACCTAGAACTCGCTTTGGCCCGCTCGAAGAGTGGGCTTAAGTTCATTTTGGGCGGCTAAACTAGAAAAGACTATCTTGCGCTTTTTCCGGCGTCAGTGTTATTACCGAGTCAACGCTTGTGTCGGAAAGAATACGAGGCAGTTTTTGAAAACTCTCTTTTAGCGTTTTAAGTACGGTTGTTGATCGAAGCGCCGCCGCAGGATGGAAAACCGGATATACACGTTTCGCGCCGACAAGAAAAATTTTTCCCTGGTCACGCGTAATTTTTGCTTCTGGCAAAAAATAGTTCATCGCGAACCGTCCGAGCGGAACTACAACCGCCGGATCAATAATATCGATCTGTCGAGCGAGATACGGGCGATACGCATCAATTTCCTCCGGCAACGGATCGCGATTTTCCGGAGGGCGACGCTTTACAATATTTGTAATATAAACATCCTCGCGCTTCCAACCAATTTCGTTTATACATTTGGAAAGAAGCTCTCCGCCGCGTCCTACGAAAGGACGGCCGAGACGATCTTCATGAAAACCGGGGGCTTCACCAATAAACATGACTGCAGCGCTTGGGTTGCCCTCTCCGAAAACAAGATTTGACTCTCGAAGAGGCAACGAGAAATCTTCCGCCATTTCTTTTTTAAGTTCATCGAGCTTGGCCTGATGATCCATACTCTTATATATATCCTAAAATATTTACAATCTCAAAGAGAGCGCCGGCCGCAAAAATAATAAGAAGCGCACTGACAAGAATGATATTGGTTCTGCTAACTTTTCGCGACAAAAGCGTAATGAGAATTCCCTCAACCCCAATTCCGATTGCGCCGATGAAAGATATAACAAGAACAAAATCATTGAAACCGAGCGTAAATAAAATCAACGGGACAAATGTAACAAGCGCCCACGAAAACTTTTTCTTCAGAAAAAGATCATACTCAAACGTATACCGAAGTTCGAGTCCTAACGCGAGATGCGAAGTAGCAATTGCAAGAAGTCCAATAACAACCCCGAGCGGCAAGAGCACGCCGCCGTCAAATTGCCGGAGCACAGAAAGCGCGTCTTTGGGAACATGACTTCCCGCAACACTCAAGATCGTTATCGTAAACACAATATAAACGAGGGAAACAACGAGTGTTCCTAAAATCACAACTCCGCGGAAAATTGATCGTTTTTTTCTTCCGAGAGTTTCTACAACTTCCGGGATAACCGACGCGCCGGACATCGCAAAGAGAAATATACCATACGGCAAAAACCAGTTGCTTCTTTCCGGCAAAAACTGCAGCGCATTGAAATCGCCGCGGGAAAAAATAAACCAAGAAAGCACAAACGGAAAAATAACAAGCGGGACCGTAAGCAGAAAATTTATCGTACCCGCGCGCTTAAGGTTCAGAAAGAGCAGAAAAGAAATAGCAAGAAAAAAGTATATTCCCGCTTCGAACTCCGAAGCCCATTTGTTAAAAAAACTCAAAAAAGTTCCTGCGAGCGCGCCATAAGCAAGTAAAGAACCATAATAACTGAAAAGCCGCGAGATCAAAGCGAGTCCTGCCGCCCATTTTCCAAACGATGACCGTATATACCCGGGTAAACGATGGTGTTCAGGATGATCGTAGAGAATATTTCCATATAATATATGGACGAGAGTAACAATAACGGCGACAACCGCAAAATGGATACCAGACCATATAAAACCGGCCTCGGACACCGCATAAGGCAAGGCAAAAATTCCCGCCCCGATAATCATTCCAACAAGGAGACCGAGTCCCCGAAGCATCTTCAGGGCATGCATAATATTTTATCGTTCTCGAATTTTACTTTTTTGGACAATTTCTGTAAGTTTATCAAGAAGCTTTTTGGGGTCATCATCATATACAATGAACGGATTGTCTTTGCTCCTGTCCGATGCTTTTACAATATCCTCCAACATATCAGTAGTGCCGCCGGTTCCCGTAAGCACTCCGATGGGTTTTTTGTCTTCAAAAGCAACGGTAAACTCATTGAGCGTTCCCATGCGCCCGCATCCAACAATGACGGCGTCAGAAGATCGCGTCAAGAGAAGGTTCCTGCCCGAATACCCAAAACCCGTATAAATAATGAGATCCATATAATCAAGGGGGAGCTTGTAGAATTCAACATGTTCACGTTCTGATTCCGCGGGGGAAATGCCAACCGTAAAACCGTTCTCTTCTTTCGCTCCAATCGCCGCCCAATAAGGGAATCCGGTTGTTGCACCGTTGACAAGAATGGCATCCCTCCGAGCGATCTCGCGCCCAAGTTCTTTTGCGCGTTCAAGCGCATCAGACGCGCCGTGGCCCGTCTCGGCGCCGCCCGAAACGCAAAACCGCAGATTGAGATGTGAATGAGGTGTTTTTTCCATATTGCGTAGTATATCAGAACAGAAACTTAGCTCCAAAAACAGGCGCCTCCGCCTCAATCCCAAGATAGTCCCTCACGCGCTGGGCAAGAAACAAACTTGAACGCGGCTCCCCCTGAACAACAAAAACTTTCTCGAGAGTGTCATGATGATCATTGATAAAATCAAGAAGGGCGTTCGTATCGGCGTGGGCGGAATATCCATGTATGGCGCGCACCTCGGCTCTTACGGACACGTCGTGGCCAAAAATAGTTACCTCGCGCTCGCCATCAATAATTCTTCTGCCCGGCGAACCCGGCGCTTGATACCCGATAAATAGAATCATGCTGTCCGGATCAGGCAAGTACCGGCGCGCATGGTGAACGATACGTCCTCCATGCATCATGCCGGCACCCGCAAGGATAATCTTTGGTCCTTTTACATCGTTGATCGCCTTCGATTCGTCGGTTGTAAGTGTCATATGAAGTCCTGGAAAATTAAAAAGGTCATCGCCGCTTCGCATTACAGATTGCGCGTGGGAATTGAAAAAATTTTTATATTTCCGATATACGGCGGTCGCTTTTATCGCGAGAGGCGAATCAATATAGACAGGAACGCGCGGAATACGGCCATGTTCCACAAGATCATTAAATTCATAGATAAGCTCCTGCGTTCGCTCAAGGGCGAACGAAGGAATAATCAACGTCCCACCACGATGCACCACGTCTTCAATCGCACGCTCAAGTTTTATTTTTCTCTCGGGGACATCCTCGTGCGCGCGATCACCATATGCTGACTCAATTACAAGCACCTGAACGCCCCGAACCCGTTCGGGCGGGGCAAGAAGCGGCATCGGAATATTGCCGAGGTCTCCGGTAAAAAGGAATTTTTTATCGGGGGTAGAAATTTCCACAAGAGCTGAACCCAACACGTGCCCGGCATTGTGAAAAACAACGCGCATATCACCCACTGATACTGTCTCGCCATAGGGTATACCCTTCCAGAGCTCCATCGACCGGTTAATGTCATCAATCGTATACATCGCGTCTTTGTGTCCTTCGCGCTCTGCTTCTTTTTCAAGCACACCGAGACTATCTTCAAGCATAATCTCGCCGAAGTCTTTCGTCGGCGGGGTAGAATAAATCGTCCCATGAAAGCCGCGGGAAACAAGCTTTGGAATCCGCCCAATGTGATCGATATGAGCATGGGTAACAAAAAGCGCATCAATCGATGCAGGATCGTATTCAAAGTCCTGACGGTTGCGTAAATTGGAAAACTGCGGAGATTGAAACATTCCGCAGTCAATAAGAATCCTTGTGGAATCCGTCTCAAGCAAATAGTTAGCGCCGGTCACTTCCTGCGCGCCGCCGTAAAACGAGAGCTTGAGCATGAAGCTATTATACAATAGCTGCTCTAAAGCGTTAACTGCTCATCCGTGCGTTTGTAACTATGGATTTCATCAGGCGTAAACCAAAAGGAAATTTCATGACTCGCTTCTTCCTGTGTTTCTGAAGCATGGACAAGATTGTGAACGGCGCGCCTGTCACGGTTTGCGGAAGCTGCAGAATCAACTGAAAAATCCCCGCGGATTGTACCCATCTCGGCGACTGAAGGCATTGTGCTGCCAGAAATTTTCCTCACCATATCAACTGCGTGTACCCCCTGAACGATCATCTTCACAACCGGCCCCGACATCATAAAATCCAAAAGCCAGTTTCGCACGAGCGGGCCAATTTCCTCTGGTTTTTCAGTGCCGAGTTCTTGCGCCGCATCGTATCCATATTTTTGGTATGTCGCAAGTGTTTTTTCGCCGAGGCGCTTTATCCATGCGGGATCCTTTGGATAGTGACCGTCAAATTTCTCTCGGGAAGGAGTTACCATGGCGAGCGCGATAATTTTGAGGTTCCGCTGCTCAACCCGCCGGATGATCTCACCGACAAGCCCCCGATGAACACCGTCGGGTTTTACCATTAAAAATGTTTTCTCTTCCTGTGGCATTGGCATATAATAGTAAACACAATACCATAACCACTAATATTTTTCAATGTGAAAAAACCAGTATTTGATTCCCTGAAGATAATAACACTGGGTATTTTTTTTATGCCATTTTTTGTCGCAAACGCGAACCATGGCCCAATAAATACGGATACAAGCTATGATATTAATATACTGGTCCTCAAATACTTTCCCCTAAAAAGCGACGGCACTATCATTGATACGAACGCGGATACAGGCGGTTGGGACCTTGCCCGAATGAAACAGTCGGCCGATGATCAAATAGCTGCGTCGCGGCGAGCACTCGAACGCGCAACACGGTATCGTGGCCACACTTTCCCCGAAAACCCGCCGGCGCTTCGATTTACTATTGTTGATGCCATCGAGCGCATTGCACCGCTTCCTTACATTACACCGCCGCCCGCGGGTCCGGGGCCATTTTATCTCGATTACACGCGCGTACTTAACGACAACGCAATTTGTGACTACGTTCGTAATAAGAATGTTGTCGAAGTATGGCTATTTAAATCATGGGCAAAACCGGGATATGCCCACTCGGAATCAAAAATGTCGGGACCAAACGGCGACATTAGCAACAGTTATCGTACAAACGAAATGCCGCTGTGCGGAAAAACTTATCGCGTTTATACACACGACCTTCAAAGAGAAGACTTATTCCTTGAGGTATGGGGCCACCAATTAGAGAGCGAGATTTCGACGTTCGATCCAGATCTCGCAAATCTCTTTTTTAATCCCTGTTATAACAAAACAAACTGCTACCCCTTGGGAGATCCGAAAAACCCGGTAACCGGCAGGTGCGGCAATGTCCACAATCCCCCTAACGCGCGCTCCGAGTACGATCGCGAGAACCCAACCCCAAACAATTCTGATTGTCTCGACTGGAATCCCAACGGCCTCGGCACACTCTCCCCCATTAGCTGTGCCAACTGGGGCTGTAATTGGAAAAGCATTTCCGATAATCCTGTTCTCAATTACATAGTATGGAACTGGCAAAATGTTCCGGGGCGCAAGAACGAAATAACGTACGAGGGCAAGAAACTCCGTAATTGGTGGGACGCCCACGGAGACTTTGATCGGATGATGTCAGAGAATGAAAAACTAACACTCGCGCAGTCACCGCCGTCACCCGTACCGCGGCCCGCCCCGCCGCAGGTTGAATCCGTCGAACAGCAAAGATCAATACCCCTTAACCAAACTCTTATTGTAGGGGGAGTTGTACTTATACTTTTTGTTCTTGCAGTAATTCTCTTTTTCGTCGCCCGGTGATTTCTACACGATCACAGATCTAGTTCACCGCCGGAGAGAAAGAAACCTGCCGTTGCTCATAAATGTAATTCCACCATCATAGTCGGTCCGGAAAAGCGTAGATCCTATCGATGCAAGCCGCGAGAGCGTTTCTGTATGCGGGTGGCCATAGCGATTCTTCTTGCCAACAGAGATAACAGTATAGACGGGCATGACTTTTTCAAGGAAAAGACGGGTCGTGGAATATTGTGAACCATGGTGCGCAACTTTCAAAACATCGCTTTTAAGCTCAGCGCCCGAACTAGCAAGGCGAATCTCGTCCCCGCGCTCTATATCTCCGGTAAACAAAAATTCCGTCTCGCCATATACAAGCTGCGCAACAACCATAACTTCATTTGATTTATCTGGCGTTTCTTTAATATCTTCCGAAAACGGCCCAAGAATTTTAAGAGACACGCCGTTATCTAAAATGAACTGGTCACCTGCTTTTACTATCTCGCGCCGCGCGCCGTTTTTTTCAACTTCTTTGTTCCACTCCGCAAGGAGTACGGAATTATCCTGAAAACCGTTTTCGACAACCGTCCGCACGTCATAGCTTTTGAGCACTTCGATAAGCCCGCCCAAATGGTCGCTGTCAGTATGCGTTGCAATCACAAGATCAATTGATTTATCGTACCCCGGCATGACACGCCCCAACCGAGACAAAACCTGCCGCCCGTATCCCCCATCAATAAGAACCTGCTTTCCTGACGGGGTCTCAATAAAAATCGCGTCTCCCTGACCGACGTCGAGGAACGAAACTAAAAGCAGCCCAGAGGAACCCACAAAAACCGC
>Ga0075976_105_pt1 | contig 20484 bp, 28 predicted proteins | sample RifGroA2_FD_68052 | JGI IMG/M metagenome (GOLD analysis project Ga0075976, IMG submission 68052) | Parcubacteria bacterium GW2011_GWA2_47_10b
TAATGCCGATAACAATGCCAAGTATCGTAAGCCCCGAGCGCGCCTTGTTTGCGGATAGCGCAATATATGTTTCTTCTAAAATATCAAGTGGGGTCATTGGTTTTTTGTGTCGCTCACGATTGAGCCGTCTTTGATATGGATAATGCGGTCTGCATACTTGGCAACATCGTGTTCGTGTGTAATGAGAATAATTGTTCTGCCGTGTTCGCGATTGAGTTTTCGAAATGTTCCCAAAACAATTTCTCCGGTTTTTGAATCAAGGTTGCCAGTTGGCTCGTCAGCAAGAATAAGCGCCGGATCGTTGACGAGCGCGCGGGCGATTGCGACGCGCTGAATCTGCCCGCCAGAAAGCTGGTTTGAAAGATGCCCGAAATGCGCTTCATCGAGCCCGGCCGCGACAAGCGCCGTTTCTGCGCGTTTTGTTCTTTCCTCATGGCTGATGCCCGCATAGACAAGCGGCAATATCGTGTTGCGAAGCACGGTCGCGCGCGGAAGAAGATTGAACGATTGAAACACGAAACCGATTTTATCGTTTCTGATATCGGCGAGCTCGTCATCGGAAAGTGTGGAGACATCTTTGCCGTCAAGCAAGTATGTGCCGCTTGTTGGAGAATCGAGCGCGCCCAAAATATGCATGAGCGTTGATTTGCCCGATCCCGACGGCCCCATAATGGCGATGAATTCCCCGTCGTTGATTTTGAAGCTTACGCCGCGGAGCGCTTGAAATTCAATATCGCCCGTTTGATATGTTTTTGTAATATTTTTGATATCAATCATGATTTGCTGAATTCACCGCGAGAACCTAACGCCCGCGCGGAGCACCAAAAAGACTGGGCGCCTGCTGTGTGGTGGCTTGGCTCGTACTTGTAATTGTGCGCGTGACAACTTGGTCGCTTTCTTTGATGCCAGAAATAATTTCCGTTGACGTGTCGTTCGAAATGCCGATTTCTACTGTTTGTTGGCGCGGAGGATTTGCGGATGCGTCACCTTGGCTTGATTGGCTTTCTGCGAGCGGTGAGTCAAATATTTCTACATAATGCTCTTCTCCGCGCGATTTTACGGCGCTATTTGGAACCATAAGCGTATCTTGTTTTATATCGGTAACAATTGCCGCGCTCACGCTCATGCCTGGTTTTACACGATCGTCTTGAGTATCAAAGCCGATTTTTACGGCGTAGGTGACAACACCCTGTGTTACGGTACCGACCGTATCGATCTCTGCGACCGATCCGGCGATCGTTAGCCCCTCGACCGCATCAAACGTAAGCGTGGCTTTTTGTCCAATTTTTATTTTTGCTGCATCAACCTCGTTGAGCGAAATCTCGGCAAGTTTTTGTTTTGTGATAAGCGTGGCTGCTATAGTGCCGCTTGTAATTGAATCGGATTTCTTTATGTCTATTTTTGCGATCGTGCCGTCGAACGGCGCGCGGATGTAATAATCGGCAAGTTTCTCTTTGGCATCGAGGAGCGCATTTTCGCGCTGTTTAACAGTTAATTCTGCAGATTTGAGGTCGAGTGCATCAGTGCCAGCGCGAAGTTTCTCGAGCGATTCGGTGTTTTCCGCAATCGAGCGGTCTGCGTTCACGATCGCGTCTTTGTCGCTTTTGATTGTATTTTTTGCATCAAGCAGATCGAGCAAGTGAGTATTTGTTTTTCCCGTATATGTATTGAGAGTCGATAAATGTGTGTCTGCGATCGTTGAGGGTCTCAAGTTGTGTGCGGTGAGCACGTCTTTGTAAAACTGAATAAAATTGTTTGAACTTTTTGTTGCCTCGGCGATACTTTTTGTTGTCTCGTATGTCTCATCGATAAGCGACTCGATGGTTTTTGTATCCGATGACCGGTTTGCGGATTTATAGTTCTGGAAGTTTTTATCGTAGGCATTGCGTGCGACGCTGTATTTGTTTGAGGCGTCTAGCTTATATTCATCTATTTTTGTGTCATATTGATATGTGGCATTGGCATAATAATCTATATTCCATTGGCCGTTTGTTCCAAGGCCGGTTGTGTTTGAAAAGAGGAGGTCTTGCAGTCCGGTTATAATAGTTGGTAAGTCAAGAAAGACGTTTGAGACAGTATTGAACGCGTCGTCGTACGCTTTTTTCAAATCATCTTCGGCTTTTTGTTTCGACTCTTTTGATCGAGCAAGCGTGTTTTCTGTTTGCAAGATTGAAAGATTGTCGGCCGGTTTTCGCAGTTTTTCTAAAGAGAGCTTCGCGCTTTCAAGATTTGCTTCGGCATCCCGTACTGTTTTCTGTGCGTCTCTGGCATCAAGTTGTGCGATAAGCGCGCCAGCCCGCACTTCTTGGCTATTTTGCACGCCGATGAAGACAACCTCGCCCGATGCTTTTGGTTTTAGGTCAACTTGGTTTGATGCCGAAACTTGCCCACTGCCTGTTATAGATACGACGAGTGTGCCTTTCGCAGCTACCGTTGTCACATAGCGTGTTTCATCGGCAGTGCTTGTGAAAGATCCGTATGCCCAGTAGCCCAAAAGTGCAATGGCAATAACAGCGCCGGTACCCATGAACTTATGCATTTTGATAAATTTTTTTATTTTTTTCATATTTATTGTGCCGGTTGCAAGGGCGGCGGCACTATGCGAATAAGCCGGGCTTCGATCTGGCCCGAGTCGTTTGGAGTACCGATGACGACGACATAGTCATCTGTCTTGAGATCCGATGTTTTTACCGATTCCCGAAAATGCCGTACCGTCGTGTCGTCCTTGATCGTGATAATTTTTTCTACATTGTCCCGATCTTCTATAACAAGTGTCGGTAAATCGATTTTGATAATTTTACCGATTGTGCCATGTCCGCCGGGAAAGTCGCCCCTTCCAAAACCTCCTAACGGTCCTCCTTTGCGTTCGCCAAATGTGCGATGAAAGTTATCACCCATGCGGTAGGAAAATCTTGCTTTATGGTAGCCGACAAACATTCCCGCTTGGAAAATAAGCAGTGCTACGATAAGCGCGAGGATGCCGGAAATCGTGTACGATGTTTTTTTTGATCCGAAAAAATCTTTGAAACTCATAATTTAAATATTCTCGGCTGATAAAAATGCCCGACGCGCATTTTTTATGGTTAATGCCGCTGATCCAAAAAGAGCAAGAATTGCAGAAAGAAGAACGGTCGCGCCGAAAACCGGCGCCGATTCGGCAAGTGTCAACGCGAATTCTTTCCAATACACAACTGCAATGCCGCTATCTGAAAATACGATCGAGAGATATTGTGAGAATCCAGATTGTGAAAATTCACTCGCCGCGTATTGATAAGCTGGGATTAAGGCGACAACCGAAGCAAGCGCCGTAGTTCCGAGCAACGCAAACCGAATCCGCGCGGCTCGGATCTTTTCGCGCTCAATTCGCGCCAAGATATTTCCATAAAGCCGCTCCGGCGGCTCAAAATCATACTCCTGCGCCATAAGTACTTATACGAGCGAGCCGCTTAATTTGGTGCAAGCAGGGCTTGTAACGCGTGTTGACAAAAATACTAAAATATGCTTATCTGAATCAGCACCGATTGTTCTTTGAGTTAATCTGTAGTAGCCAATAGCAATGATGCTTGTCATTTCTGCTGGCTGCTACAGGATTACAGCGATGTCTAGAAAGGAGGCTCGTCATGCCAAGGCCTTGATGGATTTTTCTTGATCGGTCACTAGCCGCATCTTTTTTCAATGTCATGGCTCTCTTCCTGAGATGCGGCCCAACCGCATCGCTTAAGGAGGAAGTCATGAGACCGTACAGACAGCGCTACAGCGTGCAGGATTTCGAGAGGATCCGCCGCGAGAAGCAGGAGGCAGTCAAGCGTTCCCTGCTGGACTACATCGGGGGCCAAATCCGGTTCGTGCAGCATTCGCGCGGACAGGAGTCTGTAACCATTCTCGCGGAGATCGAGGAGATCTCCTGCCGCGGTAGCACCTGCATGCTCAAGGTGTCAAACATGCGGGAGCGGCTGCGGGACAACTTCGGTCCGTGGTCACCGATCTCGCAGACGACCGAATTAATTCTCAACCTCAACGCAGTCGGTCGAATCGAGCACCACCACGGCCGCCTCTCGTTCAACTACATCGACGAATCACCACTTCTGCTCGACTCGTGTCAGGTGTCGTTCTGGCCATCGGACGCACCATACGAGCAGGTCAGCAGGTAGGGGCTACCCTACACGCCCGGTCATCTCTTCGGAGATACACCGGGCCTTTTCATTTCAATATTATATTGAACTGGCAAGTTTTTACTTGGAGGTTGAACCTCCAAATCAAGTGAGAAGTCTTCGTAGCGTTAAAAGCGCTCTTCGGTATTGGCTTTTGACGGTATTTATGGATTTTCCAAGCCGAGTGCTGATTTCGTCAAATGTGAGATCGCTATCGTGATGCAATGTAAACACTTCTTGATAGGCGGGCGAGAGTTTGCCAAGCACTGGCTCTACCAGTATCGTGGAGTAAGTAGAGCTAACTTTCATTTTTACCTAATTTTATGCTTGTTTTTATAGATGATTCTGGAGATCCGGGCTTCAAATTCGAAAAAGGCTCAAGCAGGTATTTTATAGTGCTCATCTTAATTTTCGATGATGAGCTCGAAGCTGAAAAAACAGCGGTGGCGATCAAAGAATTGCGCCGCGATCTTGGATTCCCGGATAATGTAGAGTTCAAATTTCATAAATCATCAAAAGATGTACGTACGAAGTTTTTGCAAGCGGTCAATCCTTTTAAATTTCGAGTGAGAGCTTTAGTCGTTGATAAAACTCTTATTCGGAGCCAAGAGCTGCAAACAAATAAAAATTCATTCTACGGCTACGCAATCAAAACCGGATTAAAATATACTGGAGGATCAGTATTGAATGCAAAGATAAGAATAGATGGTAGCGGAGATAGAATTTTCCGTAAAAGCTTTTTATCGTACTTGAGACGTCAGTTAAACTCGCGAGAGCAGAGAATTATGAAGAACTGTAGATTGGTCGATTCTAAAGGAAATGTTCTTGTCCAAATGGCTGATATGATTGCCGGTAGCGTGAGAAGATTCTACGACGAAGACAAGCCAGACCATAAAATGTATAAGGCGATTATCAAAAAACACATTGAGGATGAATGGCAGTTTAAGTAACAAAAAACAGCCCTTTTGGGGCTATTTTCAACCACGTTCCTATGCTGGTTGTCCCAGCCACGCCGCCGTCCGGCGACAGTTCGGAATACAGGTTTTTGTATTTTGATTGTAGACGAAGCGATAACTATTGTCAATTGGTTTATACACAGTGCTTCTTACTTGGAGGTTCCACCTCCAAATCAAGTGAGCAGTTTTTGTAGCGTTAAAAGCGCTCTTCGGTACTGACTTTTGACGGTATTTATGGATTTTCCGAGCCGGGCGCCGATTTCATCAAACGTGAGATCGCTTTCATGGCGCAATGTGAATACTTCTTGATAGGCGAGCGAGAGTTTGCCGAGCGCGCTCTCAAAAAGCGTTTGCCTCTCCGCGCGCGCGGCAAGCTCGTCAGGTAGTGGCGCTGGATCGGCGAGTGTGTCAAGAAACGGATTTTTGCCGTCGGCAATCTCGAAATCCGAAAACACAAAACTTTTCTTTTTGCGAAGCGAGTCGATCGCCGTATTTCGCGCGATTGTAAAAAGCCATGTTTTAAAATTCTGGTCTTGATTGTAGCGCTTGAGATTTTTCCACATTTTTACAAATGTTTCTTGCGTAATATCTTCGGCGTCCTGCGTATTTCTTACTAAACGATATACAAAATTATAGACCGGATTGATTTGTCTTTGGACCAAAAGAGCAAACGCGGCGTCGTTCCCGTTTAGATAGTCATCAATTAACTGTTTGTCGGTTATTTCCATGGCGTCTCTTCTCGTATATTGCCGCATTTGCCCCGATTTGACAATAAATAAAGGTCCGGACGTTATAGTTATATATTGGTTGGATATGCTATACTCGCAAACATGAAAAAGAGTTCGGTTCTTGTTACAGGTTGCGCAGGTTTTATCGGAAGTAATTTTGTTGCAGCCTTCGAAAAGCGTTTCCCGGATTTTCCGATTATTGGCATTGATGATTTTTCAACAGGTCGGCGGGAGGCGCTTTCGCCGCATATCACGTTTTATGAAGGATCAATTTGCGACGAGCGTCTTGTCGGAAAGATTTTTAGAAAACACAAGCCCAAATATGTTTTCCATTTTGCAGCATTACCACGCGTGTCTTATAGCGTTGAGTTTCCGGCGAAAACAACACTCGTCAACGTATATGGTACCGTTTTACTTCTTGAGCATTCCAGAGATTATAACGTGAAGCGTTTTATCTATTCATCTTCGTCTTCAGTATATGGCGGCGCAAAAAGGATGCCCACAAAAGAAAAAGAGAACCCGCCGAACCCTGTTTCTCCCTATGCGCTTGAAAAGTACGCGGGAGAACCCTTCTGCCGAATATTTAGCGGGCTTTATGGTCTCGACACAGTGAGTCTTCGGTATTTCAATGTTTTTGGTCCCGGACAATACGGCGACTCTTCTTATTCAACGGTAATATCCGCGTGGCTCGAAGGAACATATTTTCCGAAAAAAAGAAAAATTTTTCTGGAGGGTGACGGGAGACAATCGCGCGATTTTTGTTTTGTGGGGAATGTTGTTGATGCGAACATACAAGCTATGCGATTTCACGGAAAGTTTTCTGGCGAGGTATTTAATATTGCGGAGGGGCAAAGAACCAGTCTTCTTGCAGTCAAGAAAGCAATTGAGCAGATGACGAATAGGAAATTGTATTTGGAAAAACATCCTCCACGAAAGGGTGACGTGCGCCACACGCACGCAGATATTTCAAAAGCGAGGGAATGGTTTGGGTATAATCCAAAATTTGATTTCAAAACTGGCCTGGGTAAAACCGTTGAGTGGTATATGTTGCGCGCGGTAGAAAACGCACATTAATTTGATTACTTGAGTTTTGCATTGATTTATGCTATCTTTTAGGTATGGCGCGGACGAGAAACAGAGAATGGGAACAAAATCAGATCAATACGAATCTTGTGGGTTTTTTGGAGAACTACAATCAGAATATTCCTGGAGGTTTTCCGCGCGCGTCGGTTAAATCATTGAAAGAATTTCAAGTAGCGCACCCGCTCCTTTTCAAACATGGCGATGAGTGGTCCGTCGACCGGCATAGAAAAAGGTTGATGGATTGGCTTTCTTCGCATCGCGATGACTCATAGAAATAATCCTACTTTTTATGGTCTTGGCATAGCGCCCAAGCTTCTTGATATTATCGCGCACTTAAATTTTACTACTCCTACGCCGATTCAGGAAAAAGCAATTCCTGTTGCAATTGAAGGCAAAGACATCATCGGCATCGCGCAAACCGGCACCGGCAAAACTCTTGCTTTTGGCGTGCCGATGATCCAGCGTATCGCGCAGGCAAAAACGCAGGGCATTGTTATCTTGCCGACGCGCGAGCTTGCGTTGCAAGTAGATGAGACGCTTCATGCAGTTGGCCGCAGTTTGGGTTTGAAAACAGCCGTGCTTATCGGTGGCATGGCAATGAGGCCGCAGGTGCAGGCGGTTGCGCGCAGGCCGCATATTATCATAGGCACGCCTGGACGCATCATTGATCATCTTGAGCAAAAAACCCTCTTGCTCGATCGCATTTCAATTCTTGTTTTGGATGAGGCCGATCGCATGCTCGATATGGGTTTCATGCCGCAGATCAGGCAGATTTTGCACAAAATGCCGCGCGCACGGCAAACAATGCTTTTTTCGGCAACCATGCCGGATGATATTGTGCGCATTGCAACTCAACATATGAAGTTGCCATTTCGCGTGGAGATTGCGCGGCCCGGGACTACCCCCGAGCGCGTGGAGCAGGAACTTTTTGTGGTAAAAAAAGATGAAAAGATCCGCTTGCTTGCGGCGGTGCTTACGCAATACCGCGGCACGGTTTTGATTTTTTCGCGCACAAAACATGGGGCTACAAAAATTACGCGAGCTGTCCGCGACATGAGTCACACGGCCGCCGAGATTCATTCGGGGCGGTCGCTCCCGCAAAGGCGCGCGGCGCTTGAAGGTTTTAAAACAGGAAAATACCGCGTGCTTGTTGCGACCGATATTGCGTCGCGCGGCATTGATGTGGTGGGGATTGAACTTGTGATCAATTATGATATTCCTGACAATCCTTCCGACTACATTCACCGCATCGGCCGCACGGGTCGCGCGGGGGAAGCGGGTCGCGCGATTTCATTTGCAACGCCCGAGCAGGGCGGTGCCGTTCGCGAAATAGAAAAGCTTCTGCAAACGCTTATTGCAATTTCAAAACTGCCCGAGCTTCCGGTTGTGCCGCGGCGCGGGCATCACGAACGGGTTAATGAGCGCGCATTTCCACAGCGGCCGTTTCATCACGCGCCTCACAGCAACCGCCCGCGCCGCGCGAGGCCATTTTTTCATAAATAGTGCTGGCGTTTTATACACTTCCGATATAATCAAAGCGCGGTATAATTATATTTAATGCTTGCGTTACTCACTGCAAAGCCAATATTGATAGGTCTGCATTTAGGGTTTGCGATTCTTGGGATTGACGCCTTTTTGTGGCTTTTGGGTGAGCTTGTCGCGCGCGCAGGATCAGCAAGCCGTCGCATGTTTGCGGCCGCAGTTGGGCTTGCCAGTTTTATCGGCAGTTGGTTTATCGGTGGATATTATTATGTGAATTTTTACGGTCCGCTCGTGAAGCCGGTGATTCTCAAGGGGAGCGCGCCGTGGGCGCATGCAATTGCCATGGAAGCAAAAGAGCATATTTTTCTTTTTGTTGTTCCGATGGCCGTTACCGCTTTGCTTCTTTCACGTCTTGACAATGCCGCGCTTGACTCTGCTGGATTGAGGAAGCCCGCAATTTTCTTGGCAGGCACATTGGCTGGCGTCGGCCTTGCGATAGGTCTTATGGGGTACATAATTTCTGCCGCCGCGCGCTGGGGAGTTTTATAACATGAACAAGCTCAAAACAATTTATGCATCAGCAGTGGCGGCAGCACTTTCGATTGTCACAACAACGGCGGTTACGATTGGCGGAGAATTATCATTGCCGTTTAAAAACTTGCTTAAAAGTTTTACGGGGCACCACTGGATCACAAAAAGCTGGCTCTCGATAATTGTTTTCGCAGTAGTATTTGTTGCAGTCCGCATTCTGTCAAAAAAAGAAAACGCGGCGCGCACGCGCCACGCGGTAGCAATGCTCGTATGGCTTACCGTCGCCGCCTCTCTGGTGCTGGCCGGTTTTTACATTTTTGAATACACGAGCCGTTGAAATTGGTTTCCTTAAATACGTGGACGGGGAAGATATTCGAACCGCTCATTGAATTTATCACGGTGCACAAAGATGCCGATATTTTTTGTTTTCAGGAAATTTTTCGCACGCCTATAGGGAAAAAGGGGAGCCACGGGGCGGGATGCCGCGCCGCAGGCGCGGCATTAGAAGTCAGCAGTCGGATTTTCGCGGAAAAAAGTTCGGATTTCGTTCAGCGTTTGGGAGCCAGGTCGAATTATTAGTAACAATATATTTATATGGCAAAAAGAGCTACAGGAATTAAACCACACAAGAAATCAAAACATTCTCATAAAACCAAAAAGAGGCTTGAAATCAAGCGATTGATGCTTGCAGAGAAAGCTTCTAGAAAAAGGTTTAAATAAAAACATTGATAGGTTATTTGTGGTCGCACTTTTTGGAAATATCACAGGAGACAATCTTGGCTATTTTCTATCAAGGAGGTACGGGGAAGAATTATTGCGATCCATCTTTCCGGTGGCTATTCCGGCAAGCCAGGAAAAATTCATATATTTATAGGAAAGTCACATGAGTTTTTTGCATTATTCTGTTATCGGGGTACTTGTGCCGGAGTTAATAAAGAAGGCGCCGGCGGTTCTCAAAAGGATATTCAGGCTTCGGGCGATTGACGATGCGACTAAAGCGCGAGTGGCCGCAAAAGAATACCCGCGCTATTACAAAATCGGCTACACGCTTTGGTTGTTTTGTCTTTTTTCAATCGGGTTTGTCATATTTGGTTATATTGCTTTTTATCTTCCCGTCGCTTCCGTAAATTTTGACTACAGTAAGTATTGGAAATATCTATTTCTCGGCCTCATTAATATGATTGGCGCATGGTTTATTATCGGAGCAATATTTGATCAGATTTTTTGGTGGCCGTCTTCGGACAGCTTTAAAGATTACGTGAGATATCGAAATATTAAAGAGGGTATGGACGTTGATATTCCGGAGCAGATAAAAACGCTGTGGAAAATTGGGGTCGGGTATTATATTTTGTTTTCTCCAGTTTTATATTTTTTACTTCAATGAACGTATCAAAAAAGATAGTTATGGTGGGTGGCGGTTTGGTTGCGATTGTGGTCGTTGCCGCCCTGATTTATTATATATATTTGTTGCCTGCTCCGGCGGACGATATAACGAAGCAAGAGGCACTGGAAAAAGTCCAAGCTATGCCAGAAGTCCAAGAGTTTATTGCGGAGCTTGAAGCGAACAGAAAAAGCGCTTCGTTCAACATTGAAGACCGCGGCGATTCATGGAGCGTGCAAGTGTATGAGATAGTCGTACAAAGCGGCGAATCGCATACCGCGACGTTCAATTGGTATCGTGTGGATAAAAAAGCAGGCGCCGTTTTAAGAGAATTTGAATGATGATATAATAAATAAATATGAAAAAACTTTTTGATAAAATAAAATCTGTTTTTCGGGTATTTCGAGCTCTTAAGAATTTATGGAATTCAATAAAATCCGGCATTGCTTTGCTCAAGATGCCGCTTGCGGGATGGGCTTTGGTTCTGGTTGCAGCTTTTGTTATCTATTCCGTGGTGACAGATTACCATGCGCTCCGGAAGGCAATTGATTATATGCAAACCGCTTTTTCATCGCCCGGGGCACAAGTTGTCGCACCGCCCAGTATTAAAACTTCTATTACCAAAGACGATCCCGAATGGATGTCAAAATACTGTCGCGAGCAGTCAGCCGCTCTCCCGCCGGCGCCCTTTACATACATAAAAAAAGATACGTATGAAAAAGCCAAAGGGGTTCCGATTCCCCCTCTTTATGTGGGAAGCCGAATGCCAAAGAATGAAAAAGGGTATAGGGTAGATTCCCTGACGTGCGGCATGGTTTATAAGTATGACGACAAGGAGGCGTTTTCTTCCGTTGGTGTTGCCTATAAATTTGACATCAATACTTTCAACGAGTTTGAGCAGCGTGCGGATAACATTCATACGAGCATTATGGATGCTACTTGGAAAAAAATTTCTCCGTTAGGCAAAGAAGAAGCCGGCAGACCATTTTATAGCTATGACGGTTACCCACTGCTTTTTACGCGCGAGAATCCAGAGCTTGGCACAGTGGAATACGCCGATATGAATTTTGCCATTGATTACTATGTTCTATTTACAGTTTTTGAAAAGCCTAAGTAAATAGTTTGATATTATGAAAATAATTTTTCGGCTCAAAACAATACTTGTGATGTCCGTGGCTATCTCCACCGTTTTGTTAGTTGCCACTGTTTTTTTTATCGTACCAAACACCAACGCGCAGACTGACATAGACGCTTGCCAAAATGAATATAACGCCAGCCGCTCAAAGTGCATAGAGGACAATAAAATTTGCAATGCGTCCTGCGGCGAAAATTATGATTGCAAACTGGCTTGCAACCTTGAAGCAAACTCGTGCGAGGATGCGACGGTTGATCGGCAAAGAAAGTGTTTGGGGGTATGGCCATATGATCAGTCATCCGATCAGGATCTGCCCGTGGTGGATGTAAGTCCTACACAACCGGAAAGCCCGCCTCAAACAACAATTCCTCCGCCAGCTCAGCCGCAAACTTCTCCAAAGACACTTCCTCCGACTACGCCGCAGCACACAACCACAAAACCGCCGGAACAGCCGGCCGAACAATCAACAGAACAAGCTCCCCAAACAATTGTAGATTGGACGAATAAAATTGATAATTTTTTTATTACATTATCTGCTGGCTTTGAACCGATTTTTGTCACGTTTTTAGACAAGATTACCGAAAATAAACCAGAAGATTTTCTAAACAAACAGCCCGATGAACAGCAAAAAATTATAGACGATTTTATTAAAAGCGAGAGGCCCGCAACAGTAATTGTGGGTAAGATAGACGGCAAACCAATAGAGGTTGAACTTCGCGATATGCCTTTAGCAGATACGGCAAAGGAGCCGCTTAAGGTTGTGGCGCGTCAGGATCCCAAAGGCATCTTAGAGATTAGCCCTTCTTTGTGGCTTAATTCCGAAGAAACATTAATCAGAGGTGCGACACTGTATCCGGTCCCTGGCGGCGAACAAGAAAAATATCTTCTTAGCGAAGAATATAGACAAAAAGGTCATTTTAGCTTGCCCATCGTTGATCCAATCGGTTTAAGTTTTGAAGAATATCATAAGAAAAGGGGAGAGATGCTGTCACTTTTCGAGTCACAATTCAACTACACTGTGCCTATTGTGGTCACCGCTAGCGGTCAATCAGTCTCGCTGATTTTGCTGGGCGGAGACTCTCCGACCCCCAAAACAACTTCAACCGATGAAAATCAAAAAAAACAACAGACTGTTAATTGGGAGAATATAAAGTTCGTAACGAAACCGGGTGCCAGGCAGATAGGTGTCCTTAATGATACGCCTTTTGTACTCCACCCGGATAGTCAAGTTAGTATAAAAAGTTTGAATGCGCTGGAGCTTTCCGGAGGCGCTGTTGAAATACAAAGGCCAAATGATCCCTTAGATTCGTCTTTTGTAGTTGAAACGCCACTGGGAACAGTTAAGTCCAATAAAACCCGCTTTTGGGTGGCATACAATCCAACACGAGGCTATATACTTGTTGGTGTCTGGGAGGGAGCAGTTTCCGTGACCCATGCTTATACCGGCAAGACGATGATGCTTGAGGCTTTTGAAAATGGAACTCCAAATATCGTTCTTTTGCTTTCACCAGAATTTGGTAAATCAAAAATAGGCACATGGCTTTGGATTATACTTGTTATTGCCATTGTGGCTGTCGGCTATTTCGCCTACCTCAAAAAAGATATGCTGATGAGAATGATTAAAAAACAACCAACACCATGATTGCCAAAAAGTATTTTTTATTAGGCGGCATTTTGCTTTTCTTAATTATCATCACTTTGCTCATAGCAGTCAAATCATCTGTTTTTGAGATTAATTATCGCAACGAACAAAATACTCTTAGCACACCGAATGACACGACGAATAATTCGGAAGATACAGTAAGCGCCATTGATTGGCAAACATATAGCAATTTTTATGCAGGATATACACTGCGACATCCGCCGGCATGGAAAGTGTGGGACCAATTAAACGGTGCAGCGGGGGAAGACATAAGAATTGTTGAGCCGAGCGGAGCCGCGTTTGTGCGTATCCTTTGGACAGTAGACCCGTCAATTAGGAGTCCCGAGGAGGTTCTGGCATCTGTTCTATCTTACAGACAGTCACTCGCAGTTGGAAAAGACGGCACGAAACTTTCTGACTTTAAGAGTGAAATCATTGGCGATTATTCCGTTAAATTTACTGCCAGCGGAGAATTTATTTTAAATGACATTTCATACCGATTTGAAGAACGGGGGGAAATGATAACTGGCGGCATTATGTTCATTAAGCGAGGAGCCGCCACTCCTGCCACATTTAATGCAATGCGCCCAATTACTCAAACAATCATTAATTCTTTTAAACCCATTGAGCTTCAATAATACTCATCAGTTTAATAATTAAAAAATTTATGAAAAAAATTATTATCGGATTTATTCTTTTGCCTTTGATTATTTTTGCCACAGGAGTGATGTTTGTTTTAGTGGGAGGAGGGTTGAACTCTATGTTTAAAAAAGATTCCGGCGTGTCAACTGCAGAAGATAAAACTCAACCTCAAACTAAGAAAACAGATGTCCCATCTGCTCAAGCTCCTAACATTACTCAAGTAACTAAACCCGCCATTTCGTACGCTATAACTTATTATGATGTTAGTGGCTTAACGAAAGATGAAATTAAAGCAAACATGACGCAGGCGCGAAAAGGAACGTTTCTTGAAGGGCACAATGGGGCAACCACCGCTGAAATAAATATCAATTTTAAGCGAAGACAGCTTGCGGACAAATGCGAAACGGTAATGGATAAATTTGATCTTTCCTTGATTTATACCTATCCTCGTTTGACTTCATTGCCGAGTGTTTCTTCTGGGATTGCGGCGGCATGGAATACATTTATTGCCGCGCTCAAAGTTCATGAGGAAGGGCACGCCAAAATTGAAGTTGAAAGAGCTAATATTTTATTTCAGAAACTTTTATCGCTTCCAGAATATAAGACCTGCGAAGAGTTTGACCAAGCATACGATGTAGCAACTAACACGCACGAAGAAGAAACCAAATTAATCGGAGCGCAATACGACAAAGATACTCAAGGCGGCCGTCTGCAGGGAATAAGTTTTTAAACAGAAAATTTCTTACAAAACTCAAATCGCGGTTTTACGAGTTATTAAAATCGTCGGGAGAAAAATAATATGCCAATGAAAAAGGACGAAGAACTTTCACCGGAACTGCGCAAGGTCGCGCGCGAAGGCGGCAAAAGATACTGCATCAATTCTGTGTGCCTTGAGTTGAAAAGAAATGATCATTAAAGAAAAAGGCCTATACGTTGTAAAGTCGGAGACAACTGGCAGGGTTTTCGGGCGCTATAAAACCAAAAAAGAAGCCGCCCGCCGCCTACGGCAGATCGAGATATTTAAACACATGAAAACCGCTAGTCGCTGATTCGCGGAAGTCGCAAGGATATTCTTATCCATAGGGATTTTTTGGTTCGAGCATTTTGTGCGATAATAAACACATGAACAAAAAAGTATTTCTTGAGCATTGGATTGACTGGACGATAGCTATTATCATAATGGTTTTTATTGTGGTTTGGGGCGCGGTACAGAGATTCTCTATTGAGCAGGAGTACAGTTTTACTGGCGATGATATTTATTACTCTGTGCGGTTGCATAAGAAAGCTGCGCCCAGCACAGTTGATACTTCAAATTGGAAGACGTATCGAAATGAAAAAAATGGGTTTGAAATAAAATATCCTGCAAATCTTCCAGAAGATATATCAAATGCGCCGACTGCTTTTGCTAGGTATCTTAATATTGATATTCAAAATAAACCTGCCAATTTTAAAGATTTAGAAACATACGTGAAAGCTTTAGCCGCACGAGAACAGCTCGAAGGCAATGAAACTTCCGCAACCGGCATTAATGTAAGTGTCAAGAAAACTACCGCAGGCAGTGAGCCCGCTTTTGAAAAAGCTATCGTTGGATTTGATGCACCGGGCAATACGACAGTAGATTTTTATGTCGAGCGTGGCAATCAGCTTTTTGTTTTAAGTTTGGGTTACCAGGCGAATGTAATAAAATCAAACGAAACGGATAGTTATACTACAGAAGCAAAAAAGAATTATGAGATTACACGGGGAATACTTTCCACTTTTCAATTCATTAGATAGCTCTGAAAATTTGCCGTCAAATTTTCAAGGAGCTCAAAGCAGCTGTCGAATCCTACTTTGCGCAAGAACCGGAGTTCTTAAAGTGATATCTTTATTCAGCCAAAAAGTTTATGCCGTAGTTCGCGCGATACCGATGGGCGGTGTTTTGACGTATAAAGAAGTTGCGCGCCGGGCGGGGAGGCCCATGGCCTATCGCGCTGTAGGAAGTATTTTACATAAAAACAACGACTACAAAATCCCATGCCACAGAGTTATTCGCTCGGATGGCACACTTGGTGGTTACAACAAGGGTACAAACATAAAAAGACGTTTGCTCTTGCAAGAAAAGTTTCATGTTATAATAAAAGTATGACTAAGCAATTTTTGAAAGATGCTTTCGATCGAGGCAAGATATTCAAAGTGGATTTACAAAACCCCATACTATATAGAAACGCAAAGCAGTATGGTATTTCTTTCGGTATCCCAGAGTATCAAGTGGACTTCGCACCAGACGGCAAAATTTGGGAACGATAAAAAATCACAAACGAAGTGTACTACACAATAATCAACACCCCAACATACTTGAGAATATAAGGATATCGTGTAAAGTAGAAATATGGGGAAAATAAAAACGGGTAAGCAGATGGAGCGGCATCTCAAGGGTATGGCGAATCATTATCGCATTGAGATTTTGCTTCTTGTAGCCGAGCGCGAGGGAATAAGTCTTGAAGATATAGTTGAAACACTTGGCGCAAACGAGAAAACCTTGGGCGAGCACACGCGAAGGCTCCATCAAGCGGGGCTTATTAGCAAGAAGTACCGCGGCAAATTTGTAGAGCATGCCTTGTCACCATACGGCAAAACGTTTGTCCAATTTTTAAAATCATTCCAGCGCGCATGACACGACATCCTTATATACTTGAGAATGTAAGGATGTTTTATAGCGCGTTTGACATCATAAAGTGTACATGCTATACTGTGGGTACTTCGGTAATGTCTCGGCCGTAGGGGCCAGCTTTCAAAGGGCTTTAGAAAAGCCAATAATTCTATATTCTGATATATCCAGCAAGATTTTTATTCGTGGCTGTTCAGATTTTCAGATAGTATATTATTGGTTTCTCTAAGGCTTTTTTATTAAAACTTTGTTTTAATCAATTTGTTTTAAAATATTCATCAATTTATACTGAAAGATATGGCATCATTTGGCGAAATAACTCAACCGGAAAATGCGGAGCGAAATGGTTACGAGCTGTATCGAGGGGCGGGCGGCATTATTGATGATGAGAATGACTATAATAGTGCGCTTGAGCATGCAAAAAACATGAAGATGATAAATAAACATATGATTGAGCAGGCGGGGCTTATATCGCAAATATCTGATATTGTGCTTAGTCCGCTGCAAGAGGCGCTGTATAGCGTGTTGCGTGAGGATACGAACCTCGCGAAGAAATATCATTACAATCAGAAGGGCGACCAATTCTTATTTGCGGAAGTACTTCGAATGCTCGGGGATACCGAGTCACTGAAAAAAGTGATGGATGCACATCCAAACATCTTTCGAAATGGGTAATGAGTGCCCCGCGCGGTCAAATCCGGCACATCGTGCAAAAATTGATTTATGGATAATCAATCGATACTCGAGGTAAAAGGGCTTACGAAAATATATGGCACGGCAAAAGCTGTTGATGCGATCTCTTTTTCTGTGCGTGCAGGAGAAATTGTGGGACTCTTGGGTCCGAATGGAGCTGGCAAGACAACTACAATCAATATGATTCTCGGTGTCTTGGAGCCATCGGGCGGTTCGGTTGAAATATTTAGGAATGAGTTGAAACGGAATCGCGGAAACATTATGGAGCGCGTAAATTTTGCCGCGATCTATGCGCACGTGCCCGGTAACCAATCCGTGTGGGAAAATCTTTATATTTTCGGGCTTCTCTACGGAGTTGATAATTTGAAAGAGATATTAGAAGTTGAAGGAGTGGACGCCAGCATTATAGGGCCTTACGATCTATCCGCTTCTTTAGGGCATCCGGGAGAGCTTGAAAGAAAAGAAGTAAGAGATGCAGTAAAAAGATATATGGAAGTATGCAGGAAAACAGGCAAATGCGCAGGGTACCACGTTGTGCCGGTTGATGTGGGAAAAGTCAGGCATAAGATAAAAGAGGGTTTCAGATTTCTAGCCTTCAGCCTGGATACGCTTTTTTTGGGCGAAAGGATAAAAAGGGAGCTTAAAGAGATTAAAAGATGAAAGACTTTTTTGACCTGAATATAACCAGAAAAGATGAAATGGTGAAGGATCACTTGGTTAAGCAGCCGGTCGGTAGCTCGGTTCCGCTATTTTCGATAGTTGAGTTTAATTTGTGCGGACTGTGTAACCGCAGGTGTGTATTTTGCCCTCGGGTCAATCCGGAGCTTTTCCCCAATGTCGATAAGGGCATATCAGTAGAACTTTATGAGAAAGTCATGAAAGATCTCCGGAAAGTGAACTTTGACGGAACCATCATTTATTCCGCTTTCAGCGAACCGTTGCTATATAAAGACATCGAAATACTCATCGGGCTTTCCAGGCGTTATTGTCCGGAAGCGCGCCTCGAGATTGTGACGAACGGCGATTTTGTAACTTCCGAGAAATTATCAAGGTTATTTAAAGCGGGACTTACGACACTTTGTATCAGTATGTATGACGGCCCTCACCAGCTGGCGCATTTCAGGGCGTTACAGAAAAAAGCGGGGTTGCGGGATGATCAAATTGTCTTTCGCCAGCGATGGCTGCCGCCAGAGGAACACTTTGGCATTACACTCTCCAATAGGGCAGGGGCATTAGAGATAAAAGAGATAGGCATAGCCCCCCTTAAAGAGCCGTTAAAAAAGCCGTGTTACTATCCGTTTTATCAAATATTTATAAATTATGACGGAACCGTCCTTTTATGCGCTCATGATTGGAATAAAAGATTAATTGTTGGGAATCTAAATGAACAGTCAATTTTGGAAGTTTGGGATAATGATATCTTAAAACAAGTTAGGGTCAACCTGTCCAAGGCAGATCGCAATTTTCACCCTTGTGACTTATGTGATGCAAAAGGGGTGCTAATCGGACGCAACCATTTCAAAAAATGGAGCGAATATTATGAAAGCCAGCAACCAGTTAAAAAATAATTACGTCCTTATAACAGGCGCAAGCAGCGGCATAGGTTTTCAGATAGCTAAAGATTTTCTTTCAGAAGGGGCGTTAGCCGGCGTTCATTATTGCCGCAATAAAAAAGGAATTGAGAAACTGCGCAAATGTGCCAAGCCCGGCCAATGCCGGATTTTTCAGGCGGATTTTTCCCGTTCCGAAGAAGTCCTTCGCCTCTGGGATGAGTTTATCTTATGGAGTAAGAATCGCATTGATGTGCTGGTGAATAATGCCGGGGAGGTCGGAGAGCGTATACCCCTTCGGGAACTGAGTGAAGAAGCATGGGACATGGCATTTCAGGTGAACGTCAAGGCGCCGTTTCTCTTGAGCCGCGCCGCGTTATCCGTTATGTCCAAACAGCGATCCGGCCGGATTATCAATATCAGCAGCATCGGCGTAAAATTCGGCGGCTCGCCTACCACTGCGCACTATAGCGCCTCAAAAGCAGCGCTGGAGGCAATGACAGGGTCTTTCGCCAAAGCCGCAGCGCCCTTTAATGTTCTGGTCAACGTCGTAAGGGCCGGCGTTACAGATACGCCGCTTCATACAAAGACAAGCCGGAGGGACCTTTCTCGACGCACTGCGATGATACCGCTGAAGAGACTGGCTCGTCCTGCCGAAATATCAAACGTTGTGATATTTCTTGCCGGTAAAAAGAGCTCCTTTATTACCAAGGCAATTATCGATGTTGCGGGAGGGGAGTAGAATTTTATGGATAAAAATATTATAGGTATAATCCCGGCAAGGATGGCTTCAAACAGATTTCCCGGTAAGCCTTTGGCAAAGATATTAGATAAAGCCATGATTTACCATGTCTACTGGAGAAGCAAAATGGCAAAGGCTCTCAGAGAAGTTTATATTGCGACATGTGACAAAGAAATAGAAGATTATTGCCGGAAGAACAATATGAATGTAATAATGACCGGGAACACGCATGAGCGGGCATCGGATAGAACGGCAGAAGCGATGGAAAAAATAGAGAAAAAAACAAAACAGAAAATAGATATTGTGGTTATGATTCAGGGCGATGAGCCTATGGTTACTCCGGAAATGATAGATTTATCGATTGAGCCGATGCTGAGAGGCAAGGACATATCAGTTGTCAACCTTATGTATGGGCTTAAAGGCAAAGATGAAGAAGACAATCCCAATATAGTTAAAGTCGTAGCGGACGAAAATGGTCACGCCCTTTACTTCTCACGTGAGGCTATCCCCTCGGGCAAGAAGGCAAAAGAGGGCGTTACGCGGTACAAACAAATTGCGATAATACCCTTCAGGCGCGATTTTTTAGTTACTTTCAATAAACTTCCCCCGACGCCTTTAGAGGTTATTGAATCGGTTGATATGCTGAGGGTCCTGGGGCATGGATATAAAGTCAAAATGGTTATGTCGCCGGTCAATACGTATGGCGTAGATACCGCTTGGGACCTGGAGCGGGTCGGGAAACTGATGAAAGATGACCCGCTGGTTTTGCGCTACGCGGCAAATAGATGAGAAGGATTTTAAGAAAAAGGAGCGGAAAATGAAGGACGAGAGAAAATTGTCCGTCGGGATCGCCGGTTATGGAGCGGTAGGCAAAAGGCGCCGCCATTTCATAGATCAACACCCGAGATTGCGCACTACGGCGGTCTGCGACCAAAAATTTAAAGAGACAGGCATCATGCCCGATGGCGTGAAGCAATTTACCAATTACCGGCAGCTTCTGGAGGAACCGCTTGATGTATTATTTGTATCGTTGCCTAATTATCTGGCCGCCGAAGTGACGATTGCGGGGCTGGAGAAGGGGCTGCATGTTTTTTGCGAAAAGCCGCCCGGGCGGGATA
>Ga0075976_106_pt1 | contig 20106 bp, 19 predicted proteins | sample RifGroA2_FD_68052 | JGI IMG/M metagenome (GOLD analysis project Ga0075976, IMG submission 68052) | Parcubacteria bacterium GW2011_GWA2_47_10b
TTTTGCCGCGCGGCGCGGCCCGTGAAAATAATATCGACATTTTTTGCGCGGGCTACTTCGATATATCGTAGCACCTCATCTTCAGATATTAAATTTAAATCAACGGCGTTGTTAATTTCATCAGCAATTACAATATCCCACTTGCCGCTTTCGGTTTCGCGCACAAGCTCCGAAAGTGCTTCGCGCGCGGCTTTTTCATGCTCTTCGCGCGGCAGAGTATCATTGAGAATTCCAACGAATCCTTTCCCGCGTTTTCGAAGCTCAAAATCGGGCGCAAGACGCTTAAACGATTCGTCTTCACCCGACGGCCACGGGCCTTTTATAAATTGAATCATCAAAACTTTTTTTCCGTCGCCAACGGATCGCATCGCCTGCCCCAAAGCCGCGGTCGTCTTTCCCTTTCCGTCACCGGTAAAAATATAGAGCATGTTTTTTATACTAACACAAAACCCCCCGTAGCTTTAGCGAGGGGGGTTTTGTGCCCTTATCTACAAATTTAAAAATTTTCTTTCATCCGCATGCTCCCAAATTCTCACCGCACGCAGGGCATGTATAACAGGATCCCGTGCGTACCATGATCGAACCACAGCGACACGCAGGCGCATCTTGATAAGACGCGCGAACAGACATTCTCTCTACTCTTACGAGTTCTTTGTGTCCGTCGTTTTCGCTTTCAATCGTCACATCACTTTTCACAACAGATTGCTCGGCTTGGCCTTCTCGGTAAATTCCAAAACTTCTCTGCGACTCTTGCGACAAAAACCGGAGAGCAAGAAACTTTGAAATATAGTCGAGAATTGATTTTACGACCGGTATCTCCGAGTTCTCGGTGAAACCGGCTGGCTCAAAGCGCGTATGGACAAACTTCCGTACGATCGTCTCAACGGGTACCCCATATTGAAGCGACACCGACATCAAGACACCGATAGAATCCAAAAGTCCAGAGATTGTACTTCCCTCCTTTGCCATACGGATAAAAATCTCCGCAAGTTTTCCGTCAGGATATATTCCATAATGAATATATCCCTCGTGTCCCATAATCGAAAACTTGTGCCGATATGATTCTACATCCGCGGGAAGAGTCTTGCGCATCGGCTCGGTCCGTTCAGCATCCCCGTTATCACTTGAACCTTTGGTTCTTCCTGTGTTCAAAGGTTGCGCCGCTTTCGATCCATCCCGATATATTGCGATCGCCTTGATTCCGAGTTTCCACGCATCGGTGTAAACATTCATTATATCCTCAATGGTGGCCGCGGGAGGAAGATTTACGGTCTTCGAAATCGCGCCCGAGATAAATGGCTGTACCGCAGCCATCATGCGCACATGACCCATATAATGAATCGTGCGATTCCCCCGGGGCGCATGTGTAGCACAATCGAAAACCGGCAAATGCTGTTCCTTGATGTGCGGCGCGCCCTCAATCATGTCATTTTCTTCAATATATTTCTTGATTTCTCCAACCTCATTTTCCGAATATCCAAGATTCATAAGTGCCACAGGAATCGTTTGATTGACAATTTTTAAGAAACCGCCGCCAACCATTTTCTTATATTTTATAAGGGAAAAATCGGGTTCTACGCCAGTCGTGTCGCAATCCATCATAAAAGCAATAGTCCCAGTAGGAGCAAGAACCGTCACTTGAGAATTGCGGATTCCAGATTTTTCGGATCGTTCCACCGCTTCATCCCACGCCGAGAACGCTGCGTTCATAAGATTTTCCTGCACATATTCCGCTTTGATATCATCTACCGCGTGGCGATGCATCTGAAGCACTTTATTCATCGGTCTCCGATTCACCGGGTACCCAGCAAATGTGCCCACACGATCCACAATACGCGCAGAGGTAAGATACGCTTCTCCGGTCATGAGCGCGGTGATTGCACCAGCAATAGCGCGTCCCGCTTCAGAATCATAGGGAAGGCCCTTGTACATTAAAAATGCTCCAAGGTTCGCATACCCTAAACCGAGCTCGCGAAAATCTTTTGCATTTTTTTCAATCTTCTCTGTTGGGTAACTCGAACCAGACACCAAAATATCTTGCGCAATGATTATAACGCGTACCGCGTGCCGGAAACTATCCACGTCGAAACTCCCGTCTTCTTTTATAAATTTCATGAGATTGAGCGATGCAAGGTTGCACGCGGAATTGTTAAGATGCATGTACTCACTACAGGGATTTGATGCTGTAATACGACCAGTCACCGATGCGGTATGCCATCTATTAATAGTAGTGTCGTACTGCATCCCGGGATCCGCGCAATGCCACGCGGCTTCACTGATTAATCTTAAAATATCGCGGGCATTCGTTGTTTCAATCACTTCGCCCGTGGTAACCGCTTTTAATTCCCATGGCTCGTTTTTGAGCGCACTCTCCATAAACTCGTCCGTGACGCGGACCGAGTTATTTGCATTCTGAAAAAAGATATTATTGTAAACATCGCCATCAATCGCGTCGCCAAATCCAAGCGCGATAAGCGCGCGCGCTTTTTCTTCTTCTTTCCACTTACATACAATGAAATCCCGAATATCAGGATGGTCAACATTCATAACAACCATCTTGGCGGCGCGCCGCGTCTTTCCTCCCGACTTGATGGTGCCCGCGATCGCATCTGCACCTTTCATAAACGAAACGGGTCCCGATGATTTTCCGCGCCCGCGGATATGTTCTTTTGACGAACGGAGCGGTGAAACATTCACGCCCGCACCACTACCGCCCGCAAAAATAAAAAGCTCATCGTTGTACCACTTTGCAATCGACTCGCGCGTATCTTCAAGTTCTAAAATGAAGCACGCTGAACACTGCGGTTTCTCTTCAACTCCAACATTGAACCATACGGGCGAATTAAACGCCGCGTACTGATTCACAAGAATCCATTTGAGTTCCTCGTTGAAAATTTTTGACTCATCGGCATCTGTAAAATGTCGAAAATCGCTTCCCCAGCGAGTAATGGTATCCGCAACGCGGTCAATAAGCTGACGCACGCTTGCCTCACGGCCCTTTTTGCCGACATGACCCGTAAAATATTTCTCGCAGACAATGTCAGTTGCTGTTTGCGACCACGTGGCGGGAGCTTCAACACTATCTTGTTCGAATACAACCTCGCCGTGTGAGTTAAAGATAACCGCTTTTCGTTCTTCCCAGAGAATTTCATCGTATGGGTGAACATTTTCTTTCGTAAAAAACCGCGCAAGGGTAAATGCGCGCTTTTTTGTCTGGTTCTTTTTTGTTTCTTTGACCGACGTATGAATAGGCATGTGATTTTCCGTAAGAACGATTAAGGTAATCACATTCTACTCCCCACGAGTACCAGAGACCAGTGGATAACTGTGTTTATTTCTTAGTTCTTCGCAAAAATGCGGGGATTGCATCCCACTCATCAGTCGCATCCTCTGTTTCTCCCACTTTTGCGGGTCGTGGGAGCGGCAATTCTTCCTTTTTGGGAAGCCCCGAGAAGAGACTTGGACTTTTCACGGCACTTGTGGCATAGGCATCGCCAAAACCGGAAGCGACAACTGTAATTTTAACTTCTCCTTTGCGTAATCGTTCATCCTTGACCGCGCCAAAAATAACTTTTGCGTCTTTTGCAATTGACTCGGTAATAACTTTTGCGGCCTCGTTGACTTCCCACATGGTTAGATCATCCCCTCCCGCAATAGAAAAGAGTACGCCGTGAGCGCCATTAATGGAAAGATCTAAAAGCGGCGAGCTAATAGCAGCTCTTGCCGCCTCGCGCGCGCGATCCTCGCCCGACATCTTTCCAATCCCCATAAGCGCAGAACCTGCATTTTTCATAATCGAACGAATATCGGCAAAATCAACATTTATAATCCCCGGGAGCGTAATAAGATCCGAGATGCCCTGCACGGCTTGACGCAAAATTTCATCACACGTAGCAAAAGCATCGAGAAAGGTCGTCTTCTTCTCGATCACGCCGAGTAGCCGGTCATTAGGAATAACAATCATCGCGTCTACCGCCTCTTTCAAGCGCGCAAGACCTTCCTCTGCAATGCGAGCCCGTTCTGATCCTTCAAACGAAAAAGGTTTCGTTACAACCGCGACCGTGAGCGCACCTTCATTGCGCGCGATATCAGCAACGATCGGTGCGGCACCCGTACATGTTCCTCCACCGAATCCCCCAGCGAGAAAAACCATATCCACCCCGCGGACAAGTTCAATAATTTCATTTTTATTTTCTTCAGCAGCTTGTCGTCCAAGATTCGAATCCATCCCAGCACCCAAACCCTTCGTGATATTTTTTCCAATATGAATTTTCCGCGGCGCAAGCGAGTGATGCAAATCCTGTGCATCGGTGTTTACGCCGACGAAGTCAACGCCAAGAACTTTCGAACGGATCATGTGGTCGATTGCGTTAAGCCCCGACCCTCCAACCCCGAACACCTTAATTCGAGCAAACGTCTCTATGTCCGGATTAATCCGTGGCATATTCCCACTCTAGCTCGCAGCAAGAGGAAGTCAAGCGGAGCCTTACGGGACGAGGGCCTTTAAAATTTTTACGATATGCCTTGAAATTGGTAATGCAAAAAATTCTCCAAATCTTCCCACCGGTTGATACTGTTCAGTGGAGTAACGCGCGAGTCCCGCGGCAGTAGCCCATTCCGGACCTTCAATAAGTTCCTTCTTCCCCGCAAGCCCCGATATCCCCGCACCAATCTCGGCAGGAAGTTTAAGCTCTTCGCGCGCCGCATCCGCAATGCCGCCGAGCCGCGCACCTCCGCCAACAAGAATTACGCCAGCGGGCAAGAGTTCTGCGCGTTCGATTTTTTTGAGTTGTTTCTGTGCGAGTTCAAAAATATCTCCGAGGCGCGCTGAGACAATATCACGAAGCTTCCGTTGGGAAAACGTACTTTCAAAATTTTTCGGAAAATCAGAGAGACGAATCTCTTTTTTGCCCTGTTCAAGAAATGCGCTCATGTTTCGCTTTACCCGTTCGGCGGAAGGAAGATCAATCTGAAAACCGAGTCCAATATCATAAGTAATATGACCGGAACCAACCGGAATAATTTCAAGAGAAACCATGAGCCCTTCTTCAAATACCGCCATGGTTGATGTTTGGGCGCCGATATCAAGGATAAGCGAACCAACCTCTTTTTGCTTCCGAGAAAGCACATGAAATGATGCCGCATAGGGAGCCGCTACAATGTCTTCAATCGCTATATCCGCAATCTCCATCGCTTTTAAAATACTTTTCACATGGGGGGTAAACGCGGCGACAAACAACACTTCCACTTCGAGTTTCATCCCTATGAGTCCGACTGGCTCGCGAATATGCGTATCGCGATCTATAGAATAAAACAAGGGAAAAGAGTGAATGATTTCTCTGTTCCCCAATCTCGGGAGCGCGGTCTCCGCAGCATCGAGCGCGCGCGTGACATCTTCACGCGTTACTTCCCCATCGGCGCGCGAAACAGAAACTACCCCCTTCGAAACATAGGTTGTCATCCGAGGTTCGCCGATTGAAACAGTCGCGTGATTTTCAACAACACTAAAATGTTTTTTGAGATCAAGAAAAACCCGCTGAATATTTTTTGCAACAATTTCCGGCGACACGAGCGCCCCGCGACGCACTCCTTCAGTACTATGTTCCGCCGCACCCGTGACGGCGAGTCCCTGCCCTTCGGTTTTTTGCAATGCAACGGCACGAATAATACTGGATCCAATATCGAGCCCTACAAAATGTTGCTGGCGTGCCATTGCCTGTCTCAAACTCCAGAAACCAATAATGCCTCTCGCGCAAGTTTACTGATCCGGTCGCCCGATGCTTTCCCCTTGAGAAACGGCATAATAATTTTCATAAGGGAACCAAAATCTTTTCTTCCGGTGCTTTCAAGCTCGCGAATTCCATCCCGAATGATGCGCCCTATTTCCTCATCGGACAATTCTTTCGGCAAATATTCCTCGAGAATGTTCAGCTCGATTTGCTCGTTCGATACAAGATCGTCTCTTTTGCCTTTTGTGTACTCCGCGATCGCGTCTCTCCGTTTTTTTGCTTCCTTTTGGATTACAGAAAATATTTCTTCCTCGCCTAACCCAATTTCTTTTTTTCGCTCTTCGATCTCCTTATTCTTTATCGCGGCAAGAAGCATCCGCAAGGTTGCGACCCGCGGCGTATCGCTTGCTCGTATAGCGCCCCTCAAATCATGGACAAGACGCTCCGCAAGTGTCATGGGCTATGAAATTTTACCCAACTTTCGCAAGCGCTCGTACTCCCTGCGCTTTTGAACCCTGCGAACTGCGTCCCGTTGTTTTTTTGTTTTTGATTTTGGACGAGAACGAAATGTATGCGCGCGCGCATCGATCAAAACGCGGCTCTGCTGAACCTTGCGGGTAAAACGCCGCAAGAGAGATCCTGTTGATTCTTTTTCCCGACGCCTCACTTCAACCATATATTAAGAAAACTCTTTTAATCGTGCTTTTATTGTACCAATAAATTTTTCAAAAGGAAGGGTCTCTTGAACACCTGTCTCCATGTTCCTGACGCCGACCGTTCCATCAAGCGCTTCTTTCTGGCCAAGAATCACTGCGACCGGAATTCCCAGTTTGTGGACAATATTGAGTTGAGACCTCAATGAATCTTTACTGAGAGACTGCGCGATGGGAACGCCAATTTTTCTCAACTCTTCAAGGAGAATCAGACTTTTCTTTTTTGCGGCAGGACCAAGCTGTATCAGAAAAATTTTCGGCTTTGTATCAGACCGGGGTTTTAGACCCTTCTTTTTCATGAGATCAACAACGCGTTCTACGCCCATCGCACTGCCCACTGCGGGTACGCGTTTGCCCCACATCATCTCTGACAAATCGTCATAACGTCCCCCTCCCCCAAGGGCAGGAGGATTTTCTCCATCAGCATCTGACGGAAATACTTCAAAAATCGTCCTCCCGTAGTAATCAAGACCACGGACCAAATGGCTATCAAGAAAGTACGGTATGGAAATTTCATCAAGATACTCGAGGACTTCCGCAAAATGCTTTTTTGAAAATTCCCCAAGATAATCCACCATCGGGGGCGCGCCGTCTTTTAACGCCCCGCACCCGGGGACCTTACAATCAAGCAACCGTAACGGATTTTCTTTTATTCGGCGCTTGCAGTCTTTGCAAAGCATATCAATATGTTTCCGATAATAGGCAACGAGCTCCTTGCGATAGACGACGCGATCTTGTTTATCGCCAAGCGTATTGATATTTATAATAATATCTTTCAATCCGAGCGATTGGAGCGTCGAGACAAAAATACGGATGACAAGAGCGTCACTGATAGCATCGTCATCTCCAATGATTTCAATATTTGCCTGATGGAACTCGCGAAAGCGTCCCGCTTGCGGGTTCTCGTGGCGGAAAAATGCGCCTGCCGAGAAAAGTTTAACCGGTTGCGGCAAACTCTGCATGCCATTTTCGTGGTAAGCGCGCATAACCGAAACGGTTGCCTCCGGGCGCAGAGAGAGCCGATCGCCGCCGCGCGTGCGGAGATTATACATTTGTTTTTCTACGACATCGGACGTATCGCCAAGCGGCCGAACAAAGAGTTCGGTTTTTTCGAGGTGAGGAGTTGCAATCTGGCTGCATCCATAAAATTCAGAGACGCGCTTCGCCTCTTTTATAACACGCTCGAGGTACGTAAAATCTTCCGGGAGAACATCGTGCATTCCCTTTACGCTTGTTGGCATTTCTTTTTTGGGCTGATGGGGCATATTAAAAAACCGAGACTCGTGATAACGGCCAGAGCCGCAAAAAGGCGCGGCCCACAAGTTTGTTTGATTCTAAGACACCCCATACGCGAGAATCAGCGCTATCTCCGCGGTTATCGCCCAAAACAAAGAACTCACCCTCTCCGAGCGCCATTACATCGTCGGGGTACGTTAGTATGTTCGCAGGTAAGTATGACTCTTCAAGAAGAATCGGGACGCCGCCATCGCCTGATTTAATTTTTATTTTTCCCCCTTCTATAATAACGGTTTCTCCGGGAAGACCAACAACCCTCTTGATAAAGAATTTTCGCAGATCTCGCGGATAACGCAGGATAATGACATCCCCGCGCTCGGGTGGATGAAAACGATAAGTCAATTCATCAACGATGAGATACTCCCCGTCCTGGAACGTGGGTTCCATGGACGCCCCACGAACAACGAAGGGCTGCGCGACAAAGTACCGGATGGGAATCACAATAAGCAGAGAAATAACAAGCACACGTATGAGTTCCCAGAACTCATGTCGAATACTGCCTTGTTTCTTTTCTACCTCATCGGTATCTTCAAATTCTTCAACTGCCATATAAAAATATAAAATGTTAGCTTATTATATAGGAATTGAAAAGGTTTCGCAAGTATAGTGCAAGAGAAATATCGATGCTAGAGTAAATTTATGAAAACAATCGTGGGTCTGGGAAACCCGGGCAAAGAGTACGAGGGCACGCGGCATAATATAGGAAGAGAGACTGTCGCGGCAATCGCGAAGCATTTTGATTTTGAGCCGTGGCAGGAAAACAAAAAATTTTTTGGTCTGACGGCAACCGGCGCGATAAATAAACCCCGACGTAAAGTCGGGGCCCCGACTTCATTATCAAAAAATATCAATAGTGCGTCGGGGGAAAAGGTTTTACTCGTGCTTCCCGACACCTATATGAACAAATCGGGCAAGGCGCTCGCTCAAGCCGGCGTAAAGCCAAAAGATCTTGTTGTGATCCACGACGATACGGATCTCGTGCTCGGCAGTTTCAAAGTTTCTTTCGGCAAGCGCTCGGCGGGGCACAAGGGAGTTGAGTCAGTCATGCGCGCGGTCAAATCGCGCGATTTCTGGCGCGTTCGCGTAGGAGTACAAAAAAAGAAGCGAGTTGATGCAATGGAGCTTGTGCTTAAAAAGTGGGCGCCGTCCGAAAAACTGATTGTGAAAAAAATAGAGAAAAAAATCCTCGAGCTGATTGAAGAACCGCTTTCTGTGACAACAATCTCTCAATCATGATTGGACATTCGATATCCAATCATTTGTGAAGGACTTGCGAATTACTAAAAGATACTAGAAAATAGAGTAAACGCATGCCTACACTTTATCGACTATTTATCACTACATTCGTTGTTGGAATTGCCCTTGCTTTCGGCGTTGGATATATGCGTTTTGGCGAAACGGCGCTTCCATATATCACGGTTGGTGTAGTTTTGGCGATTGCTTCTTTCATTTTTGGATGGTGGATAAATAAAAAAATAGTAGGCGTTGGTATCCGCGATGTTGCAGAAGCATACGATAAAGCCCCGCCCAATTACAGATTGCTTAACGGCGCAATAGTATTTTTACTACTCCTGCTAATCGGCATTACATTATTTTCGGCGAGTTATCCGTCATTCGATCAATATCGCAATCTTATTCTTACGCTCTGGATTATCTTCTACGTTGCGCTTTTCGTAGTAACAGTGCGTATCTGGAGTCGCTCGTGGAACCAGTGGTGGTCGCAAGAACTACTAAAGAAAATGACGGTGACTGGTATAAAAAGTACCCTTGTTATTTGCACGTTTGCGCTCTTAGCTTTCTTATATGAGATGATCTCTGCACTATTAGAAATTGTTTTTGCAGAGCCGATAATACCGCTGGGTCCATTCCGCGAAAAACTGCCAAACATATCAGAAAGCATGGCGTTTATTCGGGTACTCGATATAGCAATATCTTTATACGCGATCACTTATGCATATTTTGCAATACGTGTTTTACGAAATGAGAGAGCGCGACGCGCAGAGAATCGCCTGACGAAGTGAGCGTTATCTCTTCCCCGCCAACTTGCCCAAAACTTAGTTTGGGGCTTTGTTGAGAATTACCCAAAAACGAGTATAAATGGTTGGTATGGCAGAAGAGCTTTTTATAGCCGCGCGTCTTCCGGAGTTTGAGAAGAAAACTCCGGCGTGGTTTAGGCACAACAAACGCAACATAGAAAAGGGCAAGCATCAAAATGTTTTTTGGGAGCACAATACAATTGTGCTTGATTTGTCGTGGCAGAATGGTATGCGTGCGCTTGTTGAGCGATTGATTGAGTTTGGCTACGAAATGAACGCGTGGCCGGAGGAGCGTGGCGAGTTTTCTATCCGAGGCGGCACGATCATCATATGGCCGGTGAATGAACGTGGACTTTGGCGAGTTGATTTTTTCGGCAACGCGATTGAGATAATCGAAGAAATCGCGAAAAGCGAAAAAGATTTTCCGGAGCGCAAGAAAAAACGCGACCGCGCGCTTTTTGAATATTTACGCGATGGCGATTATATAGTACACATTGACCACGGCATTGGCATCTGGCGCGGGATTGCAAAAGTCGCGGCGAAAGAGTACTTTCTCATCGAATATCGCGGGCCCGCCCGAACGACTGTTCAGTCGGGCGGGCCGAGAGGTGGTGATGCCGATACTCTGCATGTGCCGATTTCGGAAGCCGGGCGCATCTCGCCTTACATTGGCTTTCGCGCGCCGCAAGTAACGCGGCTTGGCACGCCGCTCTGGAAACGCACACTCAAAAAAACAAAAGAAGACGCCGTGGAATTTGCAAAAAAATTGCTGACAATGCACGCCGCCCGCGCGACGACAGCGCGCGAGGCATATAGCGAATTTGCCGAGCTTGAAGAGAAAATCGCATCGGGCTTTTTGCATGAAGAAACTCCTGCGCAAAAACGCGTCATCAAAGAAGTGTTTGCTGATCTTGCGTCTCCAGCGCCGATGGATCGCATTATTATCGGCGACGTGGGATTTGGCAAAACAGAAGTAGCGCTTCGCGCTTCCGCGCGCGTGGCGGCTTCCGGAAAACAGGTAGCACTACTTGCGCCTACCACTTTGCTGTGTGATCAGCACTATCGCACGTGGCAGGCGCGCTTCAAAGATTTGCCGGTTTCGGTCGCACGCCTTTCGCGACTTGAATCCGGTACTACACAGAAAAAAATACTCGGCGAACTGTCTATGGGAACGCTTGATATAATAGTAGGAACGCATCGCCTGCTCTCGCGCGACGTTGTGTTTAAAAATCTCGGGCTTCTCGTTGTTGACGAAGAACAGCGCTTTGGAGTTCGCGCAAAAGAACATTTGAAAAATCTTAAAAAAGATATTGACGTGCTGACACTTTCGGCAACCCCACTCCCACGCACACTTTCGCTCGCGCTCTCGCATGTAAAACGTATGAGTGTTTTGGAAGACGCACCTTTGGGACGCTTAGCACCTGAAACATTGGTATTGCCGTACGACAAGAAGATTTTAAAACTCGCGATCGCGCGCGAAATTGCGCGCGGAGGGCAAATTTATATACTCGAAAATAGAATCCATAAAATCCCGAAAACTCTTGAGATGCTCGCACATATGCTGCCAGAAAGAAAAATCGGCTACATCCACGGGCGCGTTGGAGAAAAACAACTTGTCGAAACCATGGAAAAATTCCGCGAAAACAAAATCGAAATACTTGTATCAACCACGATTATAGAAAACGGCATCGACCTTGCTTCAGTAAACACGCTGATCGTTTCTGACTCAACACTCTTTGGCCTTGCTGACCTCCACCAGCTTCGAGGCCGCGTGGGACGCGGAGACGCGCAGGCATATGCGTATTTCTTTTATAATCGAGAGCACTTGCCCAAAAAAGCAGAACAGCGCCTCGATATTCTTCAAGACACGCAATTTTTGGGTGCGGGATCCGTGATTGCAGAAAAAGATTTGGAAATGCGCGGCGCTGGAAACATCCTCGGCCGCGAACAATCGGGAGCCGCCGCCCGCGTGGGCCTTAATTTATATAGCCAATTTTTAGCCGACGCGGTTGAGAAATTGCGCGCGGTGCAGAGTTAAAAATGACACGAACTATTACTGGCCCGCTGATTTTTTCAGCTGCTCCAACAGACTCTTGAGAGCCTGCAAAGTTTCGGCGAGACGAGATACTGTTTCTGCATTTTGAGCGGGCGCCAAACTTGTTCCACAGTTAGTAGTTGGCGTTTCTGTTGTGCGCTCGTCACAAGTCGCACTTCCTGACGCGACAAGAATCGCACCAGTTGCCGGGTAACGCACCTTTACACCATCGGAGCGTATCGCTTCGAAGACAACCGGCGTGCATCCATTTCCAGTAAATGTGTGCATACCACCGTATGTTGCATAATTATCTGTTTTACCGGTTACTTTTGGAAGAGATATGCATGAGGAGCCGACAATCGCGCGAACTGCCTGCGGCGCTCTTCCATTTTGATGATAATAATTTACAAGCATCGCGCGCGCGCCATTGGTAAATGCGGTAGCCGGAAGTACCGCGCCTGCAGGCAATGTGGGAAACGTGCCGACGCGGCCGCTTCCATAATCAACCGTCGTCAGCGTTGTTGGACCAAAACCATCTCTGCCAAGAGCCATGCCGGAGCCCATTTCAGTAAATGAGCTACGCAAAATATTTGCGCGGTGCCCCGAGCTGCCCATCCACCCTGCATGTATTGTCTGTGGAGTATTTACAAGATAGGTAATATTTTCGCCAAGCCACGTAGAATTGTAATATTTTCTGATGCGGCTTGCCCAATATGTCCCGTCGCAGGAATTGTGCTGGTAGCAATTGTGAGCGGCCATATCTTCACTGTGCTCTTGCGCTACTCTGGCAAGATTGTCATTCCACGCGAGAGGAGGCACTACGGGAAAATCATATGCCGAGGGGTCAGAGCGTGATTGATTTGTAAGAACCAACAAAGCTACCCTATTATTAAACCCGAGCGTTGAATCTTGCCGTGGAGGCAAAGAAGACTCACTTACAGTGAGTACAAATGGAAGAGATTGCCTCATCGCACTCCCTGCAGAACCCATAACTATAATCTGATAAGACCCGACGGGAGTCTGCGCGGCAGTTTGAATAGCGAGTATTGATTGGCACGTCAACGATGGCATGCATGACACTGGAGAAAAAGAGGCCGCTGCCCTGGCCGGTAAACCGCCTATCGATAAAGCAACGTCTTTTGCGATGCCGGAAACTTTTCTTACCGTGATAATATTGTTCGCGGATTCTCCGCGCGTGAGTTGAATATCGCCACTGCCCAAAATAGAATAATCAAAAATATCCGGTTGTGGTATGGGCTGTACAGAACCGCACTGCGTATAAATAGTGTCCCGCGTTTTTTGCAAAACCCTGCCGTATTCAATAGTGCCTTTTATATCCGGAGCGAATTGATCTTGAAAACTTTTTACTACGTTGGTAGTTGTATCTCCGTAAAACCCAGTCGTAAAATCGTCTTTGTCTTTTATGCGGTCAATGCGCCACTCAAACTGCCCCCGATACTGCCACAAAAACTCCTGCAAAGCAGTCACCTCGCCGCGTGTTCTTATAACAGGATGGCGGCTCTCAAATGGATCAGCGCTGCTTCTCTTGAGATCAGTGGTGATTTCGGGTGACGGGCACAAAATCCCGGGCGATTGGCTCATGGTCATAAGCGGCAGGGCAAGAAAAGTAAACATCACCCCAAACGGAACGAGTAGTTTATTCATTAATTTTATTGTACTATTTATAAGGCGTCGCAATCAGGAGGATGTGGATAAGCAAAACGGGCGGGAAAAGCCGCCTTCGTGGGCTTAACCCTTTGCTTACTACTTCTTGCCCAAGCAACGGAAAAGTTAGTGTACTAAAGATATGGGAAGAGTAATATTTTACTTTGTTTGTACCTTTATCGGCTTCGCGATATTCGGTCTCGCTGTCCTTGGAATTCGAATCGCATCAAAAGAATCAGTATCCGGTGTTTTCGTCTACCTTTCCATTCTTGGCATTGTGGCCGGGCTCGGTGGCGGAATCACATTTTTCATGCAGGCAATCCGCGCGCTGAAAAAACGCGCCTAGACTATTCAACCTCTTTGCGAACCTCTTTACCCAAAAACGCAAGCGAAAGCTTGTGGTGATCGGGGTTGAAAACAACAACTTGAAACGGATAAACTTTTCCAATCTCGATCGTTTCGCGCATTTTCTGCGCACTTTCAAATTCTGAAACATGCGATAATCCCGACAGACCTTCGTACTGTACAAGTTTTATAAATGTACCGTACTTGTTGAATTTCATGACAAGGCCTTCCACAATATCCCCTTTCTCAAGCTTTGCCTTTTTCCACGGATCTTCTTTGAGCGCCTTGATGGAAAGTGAAATCTTATCACCGTCAATCGCGATAATTTTCACCTGAACTTTATCACCGACACTGTACAAATCCGCAGGATTTTCAACGAGCGCCCAATCAAGTTCGGAGATATGCACAAGCCCCTCCAAACCCTCCTCGAGCTTTACAAAAACCCCGAATTCCACGATTCCGGAAATTTCTCCCTCATAAACCCCGGCTACTTCATATTTTGCGAGTTTCTCTTTCGTTTCGTCGGGCTCAAGCGACTTTTCCGAAAAAATAATTTTCTCTTCTTTTGGATCAATCGTGATAATAGTAAGCATAAAATCCTGCCCAATAAATTTTTGGAGCTCCTCTAGGATTTTATTTTTATCGCCTCCTTCGACGCGAGGATAATGTTTTTGCGAGAGCTGTGAGAGAGGAAGAAAGCCCTTTGTTCCATTCCACTCAAACACAAGTCCTCCCCTATTCGCCTCAAGTGCCCGGAGCGCAATCGGTCTTTTCTCGGCAACAACCGCATCCGCTTCCTTCCAAAATTTTTCGCGTCCCGCCTCCTTCACTGAAAGCTCTACATAACCATCCTCATTTTCGAGCTCGATAATTTTCGTGACAACCATGTCCCCTATCTCTTTCTGTTTCAGCATTTCACGCCCGTCCTGATATTCTTTTCCATAGATGATGCCGGTCCCATATCCCAAATCAATAAACACCGAAGAACCGTGTTTACTTAGTATCACGCCCTCAACAATGTCACCCGTCCGCGGTACTTTCCATTGCCCAAGTAAGTGGGGTCGAGATGCAACCTCTTGGTCGTCAATTATCATTCGAATAGTATATACGAGAGAAAAACGCTTTTCAAGGGCTCTTTTTTCCGATATACTCCATTCATATGGTTATCACGAATTACGGGTCTTCCTGCTTAAAGCTTCAGTCGGGTGAGAACGTCCTCGCTATTGACCCCCCACCAAAAGGAGGACCGCGTTTCGAAGCCGCGGTTGTTCTTTTTACAAATCCCACGGGAACGCATGCACACTCACTCGGCGGAAACCCCATTGAATTTTCAACCCCCGGCGAATACGAAACGCGCGAAATATCGTGTACTGGTTTTGAAGGAACGGATGTAACTCCTTTTTTGATTGAATGGGAAGGACTGCGCCTTTTTTACCTTGGGGCCGCATCACACAAGGAAACTCTTAAAACGGTCCTTGACCGCGTGGATGGAGCCGATATTCTTTTTCTTTCCCCGGAAAACAACCTCCCCGAGGTACAGAAAGCCGTAAGCACAATTGATCCTCGTATTGTTGTCATCGTTGCTGATCCGCGCTTAAAAAAATCTACCGATTCTTTTATGAGAGACATGGGGGAAAAACCAGAAGTTGTAACAAAACTCACGATAAAAAAAAGGATGCTCCCCATGGAAGGCCAACGGCTCGTTGTACTTGACTCCGAACGAATATAAGAACTCTATGCGAAACATTCTCTTTTCAATCCAGCACGCGCCGCTCGGCAAACGAAAAGTATTCCGGGCGGTGCTCGTCGTAATATGTATGGCGCTCGTTGTGTGGATTTGGATTCTCTCGCGCGATCCCCTTTCTTACGGCGCACCAAATCCATTCAGACTCCTCGGAAACTCGGTGCAAGAAAATCTTAAAAATGTGGAAATGCAACCATAAACCATATGAAAAACGATGACGCACAAGAGCTAAACAGGCGGAACATTTCAACAGAGATGCGCGAGGCGTATCTTAGTTACGCAATGAGTGTTATCGTCGCGCGCGCACTGCCTGATGTTCGTGACGGTCTGAAACCGGTCCAGCGGCGTATTATCTACACAATGAAAGAACTTGGGTTCCGCTCCTCCTCAAAATACGTTAAATCCGCGCGAGTTGTCGGCGAAGTCTTAGGTAAATATCACCCCCACGGCGATACTGCCGTGTACGACGCGCTCGCGCGCATGGCCCAAACGTTCTCGCTGCGCTACCCGCTCATCGACGGTCAAGGAAATTTTGGCTCCATTGACGGAGACCCCCCAGCCGCCATGCGTTATACCGAGGCACGGCTCACGCGCATTTCCGATGAACTTCTCTCTGATATTGACAAAGAAACGGTTGATTTCATCCCGACGTACGATGGTTCGCGCGAGGAACCGACCGTACTCCCCGCGCGGATTCCTAATCTCCTGCTCAATGGATCGCTTGGCATCGCGGTCGGCATGGCAACGAGCATTCCTCCCCATAACCTACGGGAGCTTATTGATGCGACCATAGCGGTTATCGACAAGCCGAAAACAACGCTTGAGGAGTTAATGAACCATGTCCAGGGTCCAGATTTTCCCACAGGCGGCATAATCTTTAACCGGCAAGATATTGCGCAGGCCTACGCGACGGGGCGCGGAGGAGTTGTAATGCGCGGAGAAGTAGATATCACCGAGAAAGGAAAAAGCTACAGCATTATGATTACGTCACTTCCCTTTCAAGTAAATAAAGCTGAACTCATTGAAAAAATCGCGGAGCTTGTCCGAGAGAAAAAAATCGAAGGCATCAGAGACATTCGCGATGAATCCGATAAAAGCGGGCTTACCATCGCAATTGATCTCAAGAACGACGCCTATCCGCAAAAAATTCTCAACGCGCTCTACAAACATACTGACCTCGAAAAGGTTTTTCATTTCAACATGCTTGCGCTTTCTGGCGGCATCCAGCCGCAGACGCTCTCTCTAAAATCATATCTTGAAGAGTTTATCGGAACGCGCACTACCATGGTTGAACGGCGAACGCGCCATGAGTTACGCATTGCTGAAGACCGAGCTCATATTCTCGAGGGGCTCAAAAAAGCTCTCGATCACATAGATGAAATTATTTCGACAATCAAAAAATCCAAAGATCGGGAGACGGCACACGAAAATCTTACGAAAAAATTTCATCTCTCTGACAAGCAAGCAACGGCAATACTCGAAATGCGCCTTGCAACGCTTTCGGGCCTTGAACGAAAAAAAATTGAGGACGAACTCGCCCACACAATAGCCCTCATCAAAGAGCTGAAAGCGATTCTTGCTGATCCAAAGAGAATCCGCGATGTCATCAAAAAGGAACTCTCGGATATTCGGGAAAAATATGGAGACGAACGGAGAACGCGCGTCATCCCAACCGGGACAACAACAATCGCGGTTGAGGATATGATTCCGGAGGAAGAACACATTGTTCTTATGACGCGCGACGGGTACCTTAAACGCCTGAAGCCAAAAGAATTCCGGGCACAAAAAAGAGGCGGTAAAGGAATCGTCGGCGGAGAATGGAAAGAGGAAGATGTTGTCCTCAATTTTGCGACTTGCGGCACCCATGACACGCTCCTTTTTTTCTCAACGACAGGAAAAGTCTATGAAACAAAAACGTACGAGATCCCAGAAGCATCCCGAATCGCAAAAGGCAAGCCCATCGTGAATTTTCTGGCGCTGGCGCCAAGCGAGGAAATCACCTCCTTTATTGCCGTCCCAAAAAAGAAAAAAGGCAAAGACGCATTTTTGGTTATGGCCACAAAACACGGTATTATAAAGAAGACGGATCTTCATGCTTTTCTAGGAGTACGGCGTTCCGGTATTATCGCCATGAAACTGCGCAAAGGCGACGTGCTTGGGTGGGTACGAATCGCCGAAAAAGGAGATGACTGCATGCTCTTTACAAAACGTGGGCAGGCAATTCGGTTTACCGAGACGAAAATCCGAACCATGGGAAGGCAGGCGCAAGGAGTACGGGGGATAAAACTCGCGTCCGGGGATGAAGTTATCGGGTGTGATACCGTATCGAAAGGAAACGCGGACCTTTTTGTTTTTTCCATAAGCGCCGCAGGATACGGTAAAAAAACAATGGTTAAAGAGTTTAAAACACAGTCGCGGGGAGGATCCGGCGTCAAAACAATGAGCATCAACGAAAAAACGAAACCCCTCGTCGCCGTCAAAATCCTCGACAACACCAATGAACAGTACATCACGATTTCGCAAAAGGGAAAAACGCTCCGTAGCTATATAAAAGAACTACCAACATTGGGGCGCGCAACACAAGGGGTGCGCATCATGCGCCTTGAAGGACAAGACCGCTTGAGCGCGGTCGCGGTTCTATGATATGCGTTCGTTTGCTAAACTCGAAGAGTTAATTGAAGAATGCGACCTCTACGGACCGCTCGCGGTTGCTGACTTTGGAGCGGGAGCGGGGTATTTTGCAATTCCCATTGCAAAAAAACTTTCCGAGAACGGAACGGTATACGCGTTCGATATCCAAGAACCACCGCTTGAAGCTCTTCGGAAACGAGCCCGAGACTTTGGCCTCCACAACATCGAAACCCTGCGCGCCGACCTTGAGCGGCCCCAAGGAACCAAACTCCGAGCAGAGAGTGTTGATTTTATCGTAATCGCAAACATTCTTTTCCAAACACAAAACAAAAATGCGATGCTTGCAGAAGCGTTCCGCGTTCTCAAAAAAGGCGGTAGAATACTGTTTGTGGAATGGAATGACGGGCTGCTGGGGACTCCCGGCCCACGCCCCCAACACCGCGTGACCCCGCAGGCGCTTAAAGAATACATCGCTTCGTTCCATTGTATAATTGAGAAAGAATTTACGCTCGGCGAACATCATTATGGCGTGATAGCAAAAAAACAATGAACAAAGTCCAAGTTATCATCATTGCATTTTCTATCATTATTGTTATTGCCGCGATTATTATCTTTTCCTTGATGAGCAGTGGCGAGCCGCCGCGCATCGGGGATGGCACATCCCAACTTGTAGTATGGGGAGTCGACCGCAAAGAAATTTTTCAATCACTATTTGAAACATACGAGCGAGAATTCAAAGTCAAAATCGAATACGAGGTAAAAAATCCGCGCACATTCCGGCAAGATATCATTGAAGCGCTTGCGTCAGAAAAAAATCCCGATCTTGTAATTGCTAGCGCCGATTGGATTGTCGCGAACCGAGAAAGACTTGCCCCTCTTCCATCCTCAACCGCCACGCCAGAAGATATTGAAAATATCTTCGCACGCATCGTGGCAGATACATTCATCGAAACAGTAACAGCCCAGCAAAAACCCCAGCGCGTCGTATGGGCGCTCCCCCTCTGGATCGATCCTCTGGTGCTTTATTGGAATAAAGATATTTTTGCCGAGGTTCGTCGGGCAGTTCCGCCGCCAGATTGGACTGAATTCACCTTCTTCTGCTCCAAGAGAACGCCGACCTTGAGGCATCTTTACAGAAAACGTCGTACCAACAGGAAATGGAATCGGTAATCCGGTTTTATAGCGATTTTGGCAATGCAAGCAAAGCACGCTCGGGAGTTTACACATGGAATACGCGCATTGCAGAGCCGCGCGCGCTCTTCACTGAAGGGAAGCTCGGTATGATGCTTGATTATCACTCGTACAAATCCTTTCTTGCCGAGAAAAATACGCACATCTCCTTTGGCGTAGCGCTTGCCCCCCAAATTGAAAACGCGAAAACACCTGTTCATTTTGCCGATGTCCACGCGATCGCCGTTTTAAGACGATCACAAGGACAGAAAACCGCGTGGCATTTCGCGCAATGGCTCACCAGCCAAGCGCAGGCGGCGATCTATCTGCCGCGAGTTGGAGCGGCGCCCGCACGGCGCGATCTCATCCAAGCATCAGTGCTCTCGCCTCTTCTTCAAGAATCGGCCTTAAACGCACGGAGAACTAAAGAAAACTATCCGGAGTATAATTCCGACTTCCTCCGAGATATTATAGAATCCGTGGCGGACGGACGGCTCACTCCATCAGAATCACTTGCAGAAACACGCGCGCGCTACCGAGGCCTCCTCGAACAACAATAAGATGAGCGGAAATAAAAAACTACCACATCTTGGCGCGTTTCTCGCCACATGCTTTTGTGTGTTTTTGTTTTTTACTTTTGTAACCCTCGCCCAAGAACAATCTACTCCTTCGGATGGCCTTGTACCGATTGGGTGCCAAAAGGGATGCCCATGCACACTCTGCGATTTCTATGAGCTGGGAA
>Ga0075976_110_pt1 | contig 19662 bp, 18 predicted proteins | sample RifGroA2_FD_68052 | JGI IMG/M metagenome (GOLD analysis project Ga0075976, IMG submission 68052) | Parcubacteria bacterium GW2011_GWA2_47_10b
CGATATTCTTCGCTTTTGACGGAACAAGTACCTCAACTCACACGACTGATATTGATGTTCGGTCTCCAAACGTTCCTCCGGTCAATCATCCGCCTGAATGGTCTGGACCAACAAACGCTTCTGTTGAGCGAGGGCACACTCTTGAATTTGATGCGACGGTTATAGATCCCGATGGGGATATCCTTACCGTCACAACTAATTTGCCGCACGGTGCTCTCTATGATATTGGGCTTGGAAAATTTTCCTGGACACCAACATCAACAGGAATGTTTGTCACAAAATTCTTTGCGACAGATGGGATGGGAACCAGTACGCACGCAGTGGATATAGATGTGGTAGAGCCACCCCAGCCGCCACAACCGCCCCCTTCACCGGGAGGCGGAGGCGGCGGAGGTGGGGGAGGTGGAGGCGGCGGCTCGGGAAGGAGATTCGAAATTGGACCACTCGTAGGTCAATCTTCACCCCAACCGCTTGCGCCGTCTTCGCCAATTTCTCCACCGGCGCCACCAGTCACCCCGATTGTATTATCTCCCGCACCAGAACCTGTACCTTCACAACCTACGCTCCCGCGACCTGCGGGACAACCGGAAATCGCCTTACCACCACCCCTTGAGATTGCAACGACGGTTCCTGCTGAAAAACCTTCGTTCTTCTCAAACTTATTTGCGGGTCTCTTTAATCTTTTTGACTGGATCTGGTTCAAGATCAGCTCGTGCTTATCTTGCTGGATTGTCTGGCTTCTCACTGTTATTGCTTTCTTGCTTTACATTTACGCCACTCGACGTAAGAAAGAAATGGTGCAACAGGAAAACCCCGAGGGAGTAATGCTTGAAAGCGTCCCTTCGGAATATGTTGTGAATGAGTACTGGGAAACAAACAGCAGAGACAAAGAATAGCAAAACCTAAAAACCATCCTAAGTTTATCGAAGGATGGTTTTTAGGTTTTGCGTCTTTGCTACTCGGAACCGCCGGAAGCCCAATCGTAAATATAGCTTGTTCCAAAATTACAGGTATTGGGGTTAACAATATTTGGATTTGTTTCAAATTTTTTCACCGCTACAATATATGTTGCTTTCCCGCCACAAACTATTTTCTCATATCGGTAGTAATGGCCCATGTCATTTACTGGGTCGAGCGGCAGATCCCCGATATATTTAGGGACAAGTGCTGTACGCAGACCATTATCGTTGCATGCGACATTTTGCCATGGACATCCGCTATGTCACTGATGCGTTTTGTATCCCGCGCTTTTGCGCGCGCTTCGTTGAGTCCGGCAAAAATAATGGATGTTAAAAGGGAAATGATGGCAACGACCACCATCAGCTCTATCAAAGTAAAACCGCGATGTCTTTTCATATTTTTTTCTGTGAAATTCTAAACTAAGCGCAAGCCCATTTTAGCAAAAATGCCAAGTGAAGCGAAATACTTCTTGATAAACTCAAGCGTGATTTTAGTTTTTACTCGAATCCACCGACGACCCATTCAAATGTCGCTTGCCAATTTCTACAATCAATATTGTATGAACCGGTGCCCGTACATGTTTTGCATGCCGGATCGCCGCCGCAGGCGGCGAAGTCTATGTTACAGCTGAAACCCGGGCTCGATGGGTGTGTAGGCGAGCCCGGGTCGTTTGTTGGTGATCCTGGGACCGTTTCCATGTCGTGTGCTCCTAAAACAAAAAAGGGTCGGTCGCTACAATTATATTGCCCGGCAGAATAAATAGCATACCGGTAATGGTTGCCGGACATAAGCCCCGCAGGGCAATCGATCGAGTTTAAGGGATCAACGGGAACGGGGTTGATGTAGCCCTCTATCTCTAGTGGATCGAGAAACATACCACCGGTCCCATTCCCATTCCTTACGGAATCGTCCCATCCTTGGCACTCTTGTTCACCGTAGTTGCTGGTTCCATCAGAGAGATTTCGATTCCGCGGGTAAGTGCCGTGTGTATCACGGTACAGTTCAAGCGCGATGAGAATCTGGCGCATGTCTTCAAGCCGTCGGGTGTCGCGTGCTTTTTCTCGAACTGTTCCAACAGCAGTGAGCACGATAGACGACAATAAACTGATGATCGATACCACAACCATCAGCTCAATGAGTGTGAACCCCTTGGTGCGGGCAGGGAGAATCGAACTCCCATCTGCTGCTTGGAAGGCAGCCATAATGGCCATTATACTATACCCGCGTTTCCCTCTTTGCAGTGTATGCGGCATTTTAGCAAAAATCACTCAACTCTAAAAGCGCTATACCCTTTAGTTTTTTCTTGCACGGCGGTTTCACACTGGTCAACTTTTGAAAACGCCGGTCCTCGTTTTATTTCCTCGATGAAAGAAAGAATGTTTGTGCGGGTGCTTTCCGCGTCGATTTCAAGGGAGCCGTCGGAGTTATTTTTCACAAGCCCTTTTATATAATACTTTCGCGCAGCATCACGGACAAAATATCGGAAACCAACCCCCTGCACCCGTCCGGTGATGCGGATGCGGATGCGCACAATGTTTTTCATCTCTTTCACTCTTTTTACTCTAACACAAATCCCGCCGGAGGCGGGATTGTACGTATCAGAAAATATTTTTACTTCACTGCTTCTTTCAATCCTTTTCCTGCGCGGAATTTGGGAACCTGCATTGCGGGGACTTGTACACTTGCTCCCGTCCGCGGATTGCGGGCGGTTCGTGCCTGACGTTTTTTGGCGAGAAACGTACCGAAACCCGAGACCGCAACTTCGTCACCCTTGGCAAGCGCCTTCGTGATAGTGTCAAATACTGTTTCAACTGCTTCCTCTGCGGATTTTTTTGTTCCACCCAATTTCGTAAACACTGCTTCAATGAGATCAGCTTTATTCATGGCATTGGATATTAACGCCTGTAAGCGCCTGCCGTGAGGCAGGCAGACCGACCTTTAAGCTTCCGATAACTGAGGATATAGTAGCAAAATTATTGTAGTGCAACAACTTTTACCATACCCGCCTGTGAATACTGCAGATGCCTATTTTGCGTACTCGACCACTCGCGTTTCACGGATAACATGCACCTTAATTTCCCCCGGGTATTTTAACTCTTGTTCAATGCGATCGGCAATGTCGCGCGCCAGCTTTTTTGCTTCGAAATCCGATATCTTCTCGGGTGTTACGAAAACGCGGATTTCGCGTCCCGCTTGGATTGCATAGCATTTCTCGACTGCTTCAAAGCCATTTGCAATGCCCTCAAGGTCTTCAAGGCGCTTAAGGTAGTTTTCTACGGAGTCTCTTCGCGCCCCGGGGCGCGACGCTGATATTGCGTCGGCGGTCTGGACAATTATTGATTCCAGCGTTTCATAGGGGTATTCCTCGTGATGGGACTGCATTGCTTGTATTACTGCCTTATCTGTAGCAAATTTCTGGAGAATCCTGCGGCCGATCTCGACATGTGTTCCCTGGACTTCATGATCAACTGCTTTTCCAATATCGTGGAGCAACGCCCCCTTCTTCGCGATTGCAACATCGGCTCCCAATTCTGATGCAAGCATCCCGGATATGTGGGTCATCTCTATTGAATGTTGGAGGACGTTTTGTCCATAACTGGTCCGAAAGCGAAGTCTTCCGAGAAGTTGCATGAGTCGTGGGTCAAGGTCAAAAATCCCGACTTCGTAAGCGGCAGCTTCCGCGGCGTCTTTCATAATTTTTTCTACCTGTGATTTCGCTTTTTCGACGGATTCTTCAATTTTTGCCGGTTGAATGCGCCCGTCTAGGATAAGGTCTTCAAGCGCCATCTTGGCAATGTGCCGGCGCACCGGGTCGAACCCGGAAATGATAATTGCGCCCGGAGTATCATCAACAATTATTTCTACGCCAGCGGCGCGTTCGAGCGCGCGGATATTCCGCCCCTCGCGCCCGATAATTTTTCCTTTCAAGTCCTCCGATGGAATCTGCACGCTTGTGGTGGTTACTTCGGAGGCGGTTGAGGTAGCCACACGTTGAATAACCGCCGCGAGAATATCTCGCGCCTTGTGTGAGAGTCGTTCTTCTCCGGTAAGTTCGAGCTTATGGAGGCGCTCTAAAAAGTCTGCTTCGTGTTTTTTCTCGATAGCTGAAAAAAGCGCTTGTTTTGCTTCTTCTTCTGACAGGTGAGCGACGCGCTCGAGTTCTCGCTGTTTTTCCGCCTCTTTTTCTCTAAGCGCTTCCTGAACGGCGCGAACCCGTTCAACTTTTTCTTTTAGTTCCTTTTTTTCTTGCTCGAAATCAACAAGTTTTTTTTCAAGAACTTCTTCCTTGTGGCTTATTCGTTCCTCGCTTTTGCGTATTTCACCAACACGCCGTTTTTCCTCGGCTTTTGCTTCTTCGAGAATTTCCGACGCTTTCTGTTTTGCTTCAAGAATTGCGCCTTGCGTTTCAGTTTTTACCTGAAGTTCTCGTTTCTGTATTTCGATTTCTATCGAGTTCTTTTTTTGTTGAGCGATGATCTTCCGGAGGGCATATCCCAGAGCGGTTCCCGTAAGTATCAAGACCGCCGCAACAATTGGTTGCGTTCCAAGTTCCATATAATGATGTTTTATAGCTCATAAATGACATATTCTTTTTTCTATCATAGTGTTTTTTAGCTTCTCTGTCAAACTCGTCGCAGAGAACCGCGCGGATAAATCCTACCCAGTCAAATTGTGCTACACTAATTCTATGCAGTTTAAACCGGTTATTCTTGTGGTACTTGATGGCTTTGGTATTAACACCTTGCCAGGGGAGTCTCCGCTCCAAAAAGCAAAAAAGCCGACGTTCGATGAATTTACCGCATGGTATCCATTTACAACATTGCAGGCATCGGGGATCGCCGCTGGATTACCGTGGGGTGAGGAAGGAAACTCGGAGGTCGGGCATCTCACCATGGGATCGGGACGGGTACTCTACCATCATCTTCCGCGTATTATTGTCTCAATTCAGGATGGAACTTTTTTTGAGAATACCGCATTTCGAGATGCATGTGCCAACATAAGGACGACGAAAGGGACCTTCCATATTATGGGACTTTTTTCTTCGGGTTCCGTACATGCCTACGCCGACCATCTTTATGCGCTTTTGGAACTTGTGAAACGGGAGGAGATACCGGATGTAGCGCTCCATCTTTTTGGTGACGGCCGCGACGCTCCCGCACAGGAAATGAAAAAATTTATTCCACAGCTGGAAGAACGAATGCGCGCGGGAAACCGCGGGGTCTATATTGCGTCGCTCATTGGACGCCACTTTTCCATGGATCGCGAAGAGCGGTGGAATTTTACGGAAGAGGCATATGATTGTCTGACAGGAAAAAAAGGCGCGCATTTTGAAAATCCGCGAAAGTATATTGATGATTCGTATGCCGCAGGCGTAACGGATGAGTTTTTTGCGCCCGCATGGCTTGCGGACGAGAAGGGTAATCCCCGCGGAAGAATCAAAGAGGGCGATTCCGTGATATTTTTTAATTTTCGGGAAGACAGCGTTCGGCAGCTTGCCCATGCTTTTTTGGATGAAGATTTTAGTAAATTTGAGCGCGCAAAAATACCAAACCTCTTTTTTGTTACCATGACTGAATATGAAAAAGGGCTCGCGGCGCACGTCGCGTTTCCTCCGCTTGATATTGAGTGGCCCCTCGCGCGCGTGGTTTCCTATGCAAATAAAAAACAGCTCCATGTCGCTGAAACCGAGAAATATGCCCACGTTACGTACTTTTTCAACGGCGGGAAAGAACAGCCGTTTTCGGGGGAAGACCGGAAGCTCGTGCCGTCTGCGCGCGTGCCGTTTGATCAAAAACCGGAAATGTCAGCGCGCGAGATTACTGAAGCTACGCTTTCTGAAATGGAAAAATACGACCTTGTGCTTATTAATTTTGCAAATCCAGACATGGTAGGGCACACCGGCAATTTTGAGGCGGTTGTCAAAGCAATTGAAGTTATAGATGAGTGCCTTGCCAAAATTAAAGAGGGGGTAACGAAACTCGGCGGGGTGCTTGTAGTAACTGCCGATCACGGCAATGCGGAGGAAAAACGCTACCGGCTTACGGGTGAGAAGCGCACGAAACATTCTTCAAATCCGATCCCGTTTTTCTTGATTGCGCAACAGTTTAAAAGACCCCATGCGCGGACCCCGCAGGAAATCGAGGAGAATTTTACCAGAATTGAAGGGGTGCTTGCCGATGTTGCCCCCACGGTTCTTGATCTCATGGGCCTCTCGGTCCCCGCCGAGATGACGGGGATCAATTTATTGCCGAGATTGTTGGTGTAAAACCAAGGGTAACCCTATTAAAGTGGATCTCTGAGTACTTAGTGGCTTAGCCACTAAGTTTGTTTGACCGTCTAGCTTTTTAACTGCTAATTTGGGCACAGACAGAAAAAGGGGGGGGCTTTATGCTCTTTTGGGTTTCGTTCTTCGTAACGCTGGTTCTTTGTCTCGCGGCCGTGTTCGTTCAGACTTTGGCAGAAAGGTACGCTGAAGTGGGGGAAACCAATCTGTCAATGACCATGGCAGTTGTGAACATTTTTTCATCCCTTTATCTCTTCATGCACGTGCCTTGGTATTTCTATAATCAGGGATTACGGTGGATGCTTGTGATCATTGTCCCAGTGGCTTTCGTGGCGTGGCTCGGATTCGTTACCGCCACGGTAGAATTTACCTCGCGGCAGTCTCAACTCCGGTCGAACCGCTCCGGATGGTAAACTCGCTCAAAGACCTTGAATCTTGGGCGACTTTTTTATTTTTTCACTCTGATCACTTCATCGATGAGGCCGTATTTTTTGGCTTCGTCGGGATCCATGAAAAAATCGCGGTCGGTGTCTTTTTCAATCTTGTCATACGACTGCCCGGTATGTTTAGCGAGAATTTTGTTGAGGCGGTCCTTGATCTTGAGAATATGCCGCGCACCAATTTCAATTTCTGTTGCCTGCCCTTCGGCGGCGCCCAGTACCTGATGTATCATCACCTCTGAATTGGGGAGAGCAAAACGTTTTCCTTTTGCGCCCGCCGCAAGCAAAATGGCGCCGCCGGAAGCGGCGACTCCAACGCATGTTGTCGAGACATCTGGTTTTACGTGTTGCATGGTGTCGTAGACCGCGAGGGTTGAGGTTACTGATCCGCCCGGCGAATTAATATAGAAGTTAATGTCTTCTTTCGGGCTCTGGAGTTCCAAAAATAAAAATTGGGCGATGATCGCGTTCGCAACCTGATCGTTGATCTGGCCGCCAAGAAAAATGATGCGGTCTTTCAAAAGCCGCGAATAAATATCATAAGCGCGCTCGCCGTATCCTGATTTTTCGATGACTGTTGGTATAAGCATAGGATTTAATTAATGTTCTCCAACACCTCGAACACTTTTTCGTTGCGGAGAATGTTTCTAGCATAATCCCGAACGCGCCCGCGGTCAATGTTTTTTAGCTCTCCTTCATTGTATGGTTTTAGGATTTCCTCGGTCCGATTATGTATTTCATCATCGGTGGGCTCAATATTCTCCCCGGTGGCGATTTTCGAAAGTATCACCCCGATTTGCACCCTCCGCCGCGCGCCGTCCGTATACCCATCGGTAATTTCTTTCTCTGTTTTTTTGATGCGGGAGAGGTAGTCGCTCCACGAGAGCCCCATATTTTCGATATTTGCTTTCATCTCTTCCACCATTTTTTGTTTTTCTGTTTCTATTATTATGTCGGGTATTTCTCCTTTGGTCTGTTCCGCAATGTTGCCCATGAGGCGCGCGCGGTGTTCATCGCGCGCTTTCGCCTTTTTTTCTTCGTAAATTCCGTTCCTGATATTATCTTTTAACGCCTCAAGCGTCGAAAAGTTTCCAAGCGATTGCGCGTAGGCGTCATCAAGTGGGGGAGGAGTTTTCCCTTCCGGCGCGCGCACTTTTTGTATATAGAGGAGTGTCTCTTCAATTTCTTTGTCAGTCACTTCTATTTCTGTTTTTTGTTCTCCCTTCTTTTTATTTGTATCGCGCGCAATTGTTCGCCAATCAGGAAGGACAAGTGCAGGCAAAACCGCAACAATGGCTTTCCATCCAAGATCGTTGCCGCGGGCGATTTTGGTGATATGAAATTCTGCGGGCCCGATTGCCTCGATTTTATGTTCTTCAAGAATCTTGGGCCATTCGTGCTGGAGCGCTTCTTCCGCTGATCGTTCAAGAAGCACAGCTTCACCGACACGATCGATTACCATTTTTTCGGGCGCCTTGCCCTTGCGAAAACCTTCAACTTCCGTTCCCGAGACATATTTATTGGTTGTTGCCGCGATATACTTTGCGAATGCTTCAGCGGGGAGCTCGCCGGAAACCTCAACGCGCGATCCGGCAAGTTGTGTAATCGTGATTTTCATAAGAAGTCATTATACTTAAAAAAAATTCCGGCGTAAACCGCCTGTTTTCGTAGGCCGTGTCATTTAGTAAGAAAAAACCGCTCCCCCGCGATTTGTTGCGAAGAGGCGGTGATGGCCTATGGCCAGAAGTTGTCGTTGTCGGAGCGGCCCGATCCCATGGATCCGCCGCCCGAGTAGATCGTCTCGCCGTCCTTGAGGACGGCGTTGCCGAAGGTGTACCATCCGCGGAGGTGATTGGCGTAGCGGCTCCCGCGGCCGCCGCGCTCCCGGTCGCCGCTGTTCGTCCACTGGTCGCGGACGACCTGTGGGAGGTAGGGCGCGAAAGTGTAGTCCGCTCCGTCGGACCTTGTTGCCCCGAAGTTGGTGTCCTTGCTCTTGACGCTCGCCGGGTCGATGAACTCGCAGACGCCCCAGATCTCGACACACACCCCGGGGCAGTAGTAGTGCCACTCGCACCATGAAGCCGTCTGCCACGTGTTGTTGCTCGAGGCCGTCGCAGAGCGCCAAACCTCGTGGATGTCCGCCTTCTGGATGTAGACCGAGGCACACTCGGTATCTCCGTCGCACACCCAGGCGGACGACCACGGACCCTCCTCGGTCCGGTGTTGCTCGGTGCCAGCGTGGCCGGTACCAACCCACGCGACGACGGCGAGCATCACGGCAACCAGAATCAGCCCCAGATACCTCATCGGTCTCATGACCTCCTCCTTGTTTTGCCCAACGCTCCATGCGCCAGGTCTAGTTCAAAATACTAATATATTATGAGAATTTTGTCAAGATCTGTGTATCAAAAGCTTTATCAGAGAAACTTTACAATCAAGAGCGCAACGATGTTGACGACTGGCAGTTGCGCGCTAGTCTTGAAGAGAAAACAGTTCCTACCGAGATTCCGGTCGGAAGAGCAAAAGGAAAGAACAATGAAAAGAAGGCGCGTGGCTTTTGTGGGAGTTTTCACTGCCCTTGTCACTCCATTTCGCCAAGGAGTGGTTGACGAGCGCAGGTTCGAACAGCAGATCAGCCGGCAAATTTCAGGTGGGGTTGATGGTATCGTGCCGGTTGGCACAACAGGTGAGTCACCTACGCTCGACTTCGAGGAACACGAACGGATTGTGGAACTTGCCGTGAGTGTTGCTGCCGGGCGTGTGCCGGTCATTGCAGGTACCGGCGGCAACTCCACTGCTGAAGCGGTTCGACTCACGCAAGCAGCCGAGAAGGCCGGGGCAGACGCTTCACTGCAGGTGGTTCCCTATTACAACAGGCCGACTCAACAAGGTCTTACCTCCCACTTCCGGGCGATTGCATCCGCAACGAGTCTTCCCATCATTCTCTACAACATTCCATCGCGGTGTGGCGTCGAGATCGCCGTGGAAACCGTGGTGGAGCTCGCGCACACATGCCCCACAATTGTCGGCATCAAAGAAGCTGGCGGTAACTGCAACCGAGTTAGCCGCCTGCGGTGCGAGCTGAGCGAGGAGTTCTCGATCTTGAGCGGGGATGACGCGCTTACGCTTCCCTTCATGTCGGTGGGGGCGCATGGAGTGATCAGCGTTGTCTCAAATGTTTTTCCCAACGAGATGAAAAGAATGGTGTGTGAAGCTCTCCGAAACGATTACACGAGAGCACGTGCGCTTCACAAGATGCTTTTTCCTCTTGTGGAGACGCTCTTCGTGGAGACAAACCCTGCTCCGGTCAAATACGCGATGAAGTGGCTTGGCCTTGACAGCGGCGAACTCCGTTTGCCGCTCGTCGAGGTTCGGCCTTCGACCAAGGAGAAAATCGAGTGTGCACTTACCGCACTCGGTTGCTCGAAACAGATATGAGCGAGCGAGGATACATTCCCGCCCGCTCTTTTATTTTTTGGTATGGCATGATCAGATATCGGATATCTGATCACAAGTGTCTGGTTATGTTTCATATTTATCTGCTTTAGTGCCACTAGTTTCAACAAAATGCTTGTATTCTGATAAACTTGAAAATTGCTCGGCAATTGCCTTGGTGACAAGAAGTTTTCCCCACCGGTTTTCCGTAATATAGTCTTGATAGCTCGACCACGGATAGCGGTGCTCTTTTAATTTCCATCGAGACAGTTCCCGCGCGTTGCGATGTACATATGCCGATAGATGCAGGAATTGTTCATTGGTTTCGACGTGCACCGATTGGAACGGCCCTTGAAGTAGATACCCAGAACGTTTATAGCGTATATTGTAATATTTTGTCAGCGCGATTTGGACTCGCTGTAGATACGACGAGATACCGCCCTTTTTTCTCTCGCGCACGCCAAGGTGGAAGTGGTTCGGCATAAGTGAAAAAAGTTCTAGCTCCACCGTTCGATTTTTAATGAGACGCTCAAGCGTTTCCGGGGCGGCTGCGAAGATACCGTTTTTTCGAAAGCCCGCAACAATCCGCGAGATATTGTGCACGGGGACGGGCGACTGCAAAAAGAGAATATAAAAAAGCATGCGTGCGTAATCTGTATCGTCGTGGAACATAGCGCGCTTTTCGAGCCCCCGGTTGTAGATGTGAAAGCGCTCTCCGGGCGCAAGCTTTGCTCGCGGCATATTCATATGCTATCTGATTAGACATCCGATGTCTAATCGAGATGTCTAAGCAAAAAGATTCAGCTATGCTCACCGCGTTTTAGGATCGGACGCGTGAGATTCCGTCCAAGATTATTGGGTCTAGGGTGGTTCTACAACAGACCGACAATCAAGAGCGCAACGATGTTGACTACTTTGATCATGGGATTGATGGCGGGGCCGGCAGTGTCTTTGTAGGGGTCGCCGACCGTGTCGCCGGTAACAGCCGCTTGATGCGCTGGCGATTTTTTGCCGCCGTGATGTCCGTCTTCTATATATTTCTTTGCGTTATCCCACGCGGCTCCTCCCGATGTCATGGAAATCGCAACAAAAAGCCCCGTGATAATTACTCCCATGAGAAGGCCGCCGAGCGCAGCTTTGCCGAGAATGAAACCAACTGCGAGTACGATGACAATGGGAATGAGTGCCGGAACAACCATCTCCCGGAGCGCCGCGCGCGTAACGATGTCGACCGTGCGCGCGTAATCAGGTTTTGCGGTTCCCTCGGCGAGTCCTTTTATCTCTTTCCATTGTCTGCGGACTTCTTCAACGACGGATCCTGCGGTTTTCCCAACGGCCCGCATTGCGATTGAACCGAAAAGATAAGGGAGCGCGCCGCCGATAAAAAGTCCCGCGAGTACGAGAGGTTCGGAAATACTCAAGTTTTCAAGATGCGCACTCTCGGTGTATGCCGCAAAGAGCGCGAGCGCTCCAAGCCCCGCTGAAGCGATCGCATATCCCTTTGTTACTGCTTTCGTTGTGTTTCCGACGGCATCAAGCGGATCGGTGTTGTCGCGGACATTTTTTGGGAGTCCGGCCATTTCTGCGATACCCCCGGCGTTATCAGTAATGGGTCCGAAGGCGTCGATTGTGACTACAATACCTGCCAGGGATACCAAGCTAAATGCAGTAATGGCAACTCCGTAGAGACCTGCTATCCAAAACGAAGTGAGAATCCCCGCAACAATCAAAATAATGGGTGCAAATGTGGACTCGAGCCCCACGGAAATGCCCATAATAATATTTGTTCCGTGTCCCGACTCGGACGCTTGCGCGATTGATCGGACGGGCCGGTATTTTTTTGATGTATAGTAATCGGTAATGACAACCATGAGCAGCGCGATGCAAAGACCGACGACTGCTGAAAGGTAAAATAAGATCGCCTCGTCATCAAAAAGAGCGCGCGAAAGAGGAATAAAAACTCCTGCCGCGATGATGCTTGTCCAAATAAGCGATCGGTAGAGCCCTTTCATAATGGCGTACTCGTTTTTTATTTTTCCAAAGAAAAAACCGATGATTGATGCTAAAAGCGCGCCCGCGCCAAGAGCGAATGGGAAAAGTGACTCGGCGGTCGTGTGCGCGAGGAGAAGCGCCGCGACAAGAGTCACTGCGTAGGTTTCAAAAAGATCTGCTGCCATGCCAGCGTCATCGCCCACGTTGTCGCCCACGTTGTCTGCAATAACCGCAGGGTTCCGCGGGTCGTCCTCGGGGATACCGAGTTCGATCTTACCCACGAGGTCGGCTCCCACGTCTGCACCTTTTGTATAAATTCCGCCGCCGAGACGCGCGAAGACTGATATTAATGATCCTCCAAAACCAAGCCCGATGAGTCCCGCGGTGCTTCCTTCGGATAGGTAGTAGATCAGAGAAACTGCTAGTAACGCAAGCCCTACAACGAGGAATCCCGTGACAGCGCCTCCTCTGAAGGCGACATCGAATGCCGCGCGTATGCTCTTTTTTGCGGCTTCTGTCGTCCGAACGTTCGCGAGAACCGCTGTTTGCATTCCGATAAATCCCGCGCACGCGGAGAAAACGGCGCCAACCAAGAACCCGAACGCGACCTCAAACCCAAGGAAAAGAAGTAGAAGAATAAAAAGAATAAAGGCGACAATCGCAACGGTGCGGTACTGGCGCTTGAGATACGCGTACGATCCCTCGCGGATCGCCGCGGCAATTTCGCGCATGCGCGCATTGCCGTCTGGGAGTTTCGTAATTGTGGTTCGGAGCCAGAACGAAAAGCAGATCGCGATGAGTCCGGCAATTGTTGAGAAGATGATCATGGATTCTCGTTCGCTTTATAACTGCTCTTCCTGCGGTTTCTCGGGTTCCTCTATTTGCTTTTCTTCGTCCGCTGCTTGTTGTTCACCCTCGCGGTTTGCGATATCAATTTTCCATCCGGCAAGTTTTGCGGCAAGCCGTACATTTTGGCCGTTTCTGCCGATTGCCAGGGACAGTTGGTTTTCGTCAACAATCACGGTTGCGGTGCGTTCCTCTTCATTGATCTCAACGTCAAGAACTTTTGCGGGAGAAAGCGCGTTCGAGATAAACTTCGCGGGATTTTCTGACCATTCAATAATATCAATTTTTTCACCGCCAAGCTCCGCGATAACCGTGCCTACGCGCACACCTTTTTGGCCTACGAGTGATCCGACGGGATCAATGCTCGGGTCGTTTGAGACAACCGCAACTTTTGATCGGGAACCCGCTTCTCGCGCGATTCCTTTAATTTCCACGATGCCTTGGGAAATTTCTGGAACTTCTATTCCAAAAAGTTTTACGACAAACTGCGGGTGTGAGCGCGAGAGAAAAATATTTGGGCTTTTTGGATTCTTTTCGGACATCAGAAGAAGGCCCTTGATCCGTTCCCCGATGCGATATCGTTCATGCTGAACTTGTTCTTCATAAGGAAGAATAGCGGTGGTTCGGCCGAGGTCGAGAAATACATTTCGCCCTTCGATGCGCTGGACAATGCCGCTTATAACCCCGCCACGCTTTTCTTTATATTCGTCGTAAATAGCTTCTCGTTCCGCTTCCCGCACGCGCTGGATAATTACTTGCTTGGCGGTTTGTGCTGCAATTCGGCCATAATCTCGATGGGTATCGAGCGAAAATTCAAGCTCTTCCCCGGGTTGTACGTCTGATTTTATTGCCCGCGCTTCATCAATCATAATATGCCGTTCCGGGTTAAACCGGACTTTTTTGCTGGCCGTTTCATCCTGTTGGGCGGTTTCATCTTCCGATAGTGCTTCCTCGTCGGTTTTAACCATCGATTCGTCAAGAACAATTTTTACCTGCCAAAATTTAATTGCGCCCGTTTCAAGATCAAACGCCGCACGAACGATTTGCCCGCGTTTTCCGTAGTCGCGCTTGTAAGCGGCCGCCAGCGCCATCTCTATTGTCTCAATGACCTTCTCTTTTGAAATTCCTTTTTCTTCGGAGAGCTCCTCGAGCGCTGATTTGATGGTTTTTAAATCCATACTTTATATTCGCTGCTTTAGAAAAAAAGTGGCCCGGCAGCGCGGACCAGAACAATCGTATCAGTATGCTTACATGCTAACAGAGGGAATTCTTGTCTGTCAAGAAGATTATTTCATGCGCCCTGCTCGTTTTCCCCTGTCATCGCGAATCAGGCGGCGGTATACTGGTTATAATGGATATCAATTTTGGCGGGCTCAATGTTATTACACAGTGCCGGAGGAATCATATTCCTTTGTGGACGTGCGGGCCGTTTTTGTTCATTATCATGGGCGGCGTGAATATTGCCGGAATGCTCACGACGGGGTTTATCGCGCAGCGGTTTTCTGATGATCCCGCGGTCGTGATCATATCGGTGTCAATCATGGCCGCTTTTCTTTTTGTCGTTGGCAACGCGGTGGTCTCGTCGTTCCAACGCCTCGCGGATGCTTCGCGTATAAAATCGGAGTTCGTAAGCATTGTTTCGCATCAACTTCGCTCGCCGCTTTCCGCCATTCGGTGGCAGCTTGAAATTATTCTTGACCGTTCAACACAGGTGCCAGAAGAAATGCGCGACACTCTCTACACGATAAAAAAACAAAACGAGCGAATGATAGACCTTGTAAATGATCTCTTGGAAGTCAGCCGAATAGAAGACGACCGGATTATTCTGCGCCCGGAACCAGTAAAATTCGACATATTTGTCGAGCAGGTTATAAAAAACTATGAACCGCTTGCAAAACAGTCCGGGGTTACCCTGTTGTTTGTCGCGGAAGCCCACGGGCTTACTGTTTTTGCAGATGAGGGAAAACTGCGGTGGGTAACGGAAAATTTACTTGATAACGCGTTACGCTATACTAAAACAGGGGGAGAAGTTTCGGTGCGGGTACTGAAAGAAGGCAGTGAGGGGCGCGTGGAAGTCGCCGACAGCGGTGTCGGCATCCCACTTGCCGATCAACGGATGATTTTTACAAAATTTTTTAGGGCGGACAACGCACTGAGACTCCGGGCGGAGGGGACGGGCCTCGGTCTCTTTCTGGTAAAGTCGTTAGTTAAAACAATGGGAGGCAAAGTAGGATTTGCTTCTCTGGAAGGAAAAGGGTCGACATTTTGGTTTACGCTTCCTCTCATTGAAGGCGAGGCGGCGGGCCAGTGATTATTTATATAATTTAATGTATGAAAAAAATAACTATTATTGAAGATGAAGCAGCTCTCCAGGACGCGTTAAAAAAAGCGTTCAGCGGAGAGGGGTATGAAATTACTCAAGCGTTTGATGGCGAAGAGGGGATCAGTCTTGTCAAAAGCGCGCTGCCTGATCTTGTGCTCCTTGATCTTGTGCTTCCCAAAAAGCACGGATTTGAGGTGCTCCAGGAAATGAAGGCAGACGAAACCACAAAAAATATTCCGGTGTTGGTGCTGACAAACCTTGAAGAGAGTACCGAAGTGATGAAAGCAATTGAGTTGGGGGCTCGCGGATACCTCATTAAGGCGAATTACGCCCTCAAAGAAGTAATTGCCAAAGTCAAGGATATTATCGGATGAAAATTGAGCCAAAGCAGCTTAAATCTTTTCTGCTTGACTCCGGCTTGCTCGCTGAGAAGGATATTGATATTGCATTTAAGCGTGCGAAGGAACTCCATCAAAAGCCCGGGGATACCCTTGTTTCGACGGGCAAGATTACGGAGAGCGATCTCGAACGTCTCCAGAGCCATATCCTGGGGATTCCTTTCATTGATCTTGATGGAGAAAAAGTGGAACCAGAGGTTCTCCATATAATCCCGGAACCAATTGCGCGTGCTCATAACATTGTCGCTTACAAAAAAACGAACCGCGACCTGGAAGTTGCGATGCTCGACCCTGAAGATCTAGAGACCATCGAATTCATCAAGAAAAAATCCAACTTGAATATCAAGCCCCGCCTCACGAACGAGGCGTCCATGAAGTACCTTCTTGGTCTTTACCAAAAAAGCCTGGAAGCCGAATTCGGGGAGATTATTAAAAATGAGTCCGATGCGCTTGTCACGAGCGCCATACAGGAAGCTGGCCAAGAACCAACGCAGGAGGATCTCCGCAAAGTTGCCGAGGAGCTTCCTATTATAAAGATCGTTGACACGCTCATCCGGCATGCAATTTTACAGAAGGCATCCGATATCCATATCGAGCCGCTGGAACATGAACTGATCGTCCGCTACCGGCTTGACGGCATTTTACACGACGCGATGGTATTGCCAAAAAACATCGCGTCTGCGGTTGTCGCGCGCGTGAAGGTGCTCTCGGGGCTGAAGCTCGATGAGAAGCGGCTTCCCCAGGACGGACGGTTTAAAATTGAGAGCCCTGATTATAAATTCTCGACTCGCATTTCGGTCCTCCCTGTTTATGATGGGGAGAAGGTGGTGATGCGCCTTTTGCCGGAAAATTCAAAAGGGTTTAGTCTTGAATCCCTTGGGTTCCACGGTGAGGCATTGGAGTTGCTTCATCAAAATATCAAACGTACTGTAGGAATGATACTTGCAACGGGACCAACTGGTTCTGGAAAGACAACAACCCTGTATACTCTCATGGATCTTGTGAACACTCCCGGGGTTAATATCTCGACCGTTGAGGATCCTGTGGAATACCGGATGCCGCGGATAAATCAAACGCAGGTGCGCCCCGACATTGGGCTCACGTTTGCCGATGGCCTGCGGTCTTTACTTCGGCAGGATCCCGATATCATTATGGTCGGCGAGATCCGTGACACCGAAACCGCAAACCTTGCGATCAACGCGTCTCTTACCGGCCACTTGGTTCTCTCGACGCTTCACACGAACTCCGCGGCAGGCGCGCTTCCCCGGCTTCTTGATCTTGGGGTTGAGCCATTTCTTATCGCTTCGACCGTGAACGTGATTATTGCCCAGCGCCTTGTGCGGGTACTGTATGCAAAAGGAAAAAAGGAGCAGGCTCTTTCTAAAGATAAAATCGAGCAGCTTTCAAAAGTTGTCGACCTCGAGCGGATACTGAAGTTTTTGAAAGCCGAGAAAATTATTTCCGAGAAAGCAAAGATTGAAGATGTTCCATTTTACACTACCGAGCCTTCTCCCGATGCTCCGGACGGGTATCAAGGGCGCATTGGCATACATGAAGTTATGACGGTCAGCCAAACCGTAAAGGAGCTTATTATGAAGAATGCGAATTCTGACGAGATAGAAAAAGAAGCAAAAAGAGCCGGGATGATGACAATGCTCGAGGACGGAATTTTTAAAGCGGCGCAGGGTATTACGACAATTGAAGAAGTACTCCGCGTCACGCAGGAGTAACTATGTCGAAATTCCAATATCGTGCTCGTGATGCTTCCGGAGCGGAAGCGAGCGGGGTGCGTGACGCGGAGGATAAGTTTGAACTCGCGCGTATTTTAAGAGCGGAAGGGTTTCTGCTTTTGGAGGCAACCGACAACACAGCGGGCTCTGCCCCCCGCGGTTTTAATTTTGAAATCAGTCCCGATTTTCTAAAAAAATTTCAGCGCGTATCAATTGCAGAGAAAATAGTTTTTTCAAAAAACTTAAGCGTCATGATTGGAGCGGGACTTCCTCTTACGCGCGCCCTTGACGCGATGAGCCGCGAGTCACACAATCAGAGATTCAAGGATACGATTTCTGACCTTGTTGACCAAATTCGCCGCGGCAAGCCGTTTGCCGAATCGCTTTCGCAGCATCCGAAAATATTCTCGTCGCTTTATACCTCTATGATAGAAGCTGGTGAGAAGTCCGGGAAGTTAAGGGAGTCGTTGACCGTGCTTGCCAATCAACTCCAGGCCGATTACGATCTTATCCGAAAAGTGCGCGGCGCCATGATGTATCCCGCTGTTATTCTCTCTGCGATGATTTTGATCGGGATACTCATGATGATTTACGTTGTCCCAACCCTTCAGAAAGTATTCGAAGATATTAATGCGCCGCTTCCCCTTGCAACCCAGTTTATTATTGGCTTGTCAGTATTTCTTTCAAATCATACGCTTCTGTTTTTTGTAAGCATTGCCGCTGTCGTCGGGGGACTTTTATATTTCCGAAAGACCGTTGTGGGAAAGCGGTTTTTTAATACTTTTTTTATCAAAGCACCGCTCATTGGGCCGCTTGCCAGAAAGTTCAACGCGGCGCGGACAGCGCGCACGATGAGTTCTCTTCTCTCGGCCGGGGTGCATGTTATGGAAGCGCTGGATATAACCGCGCGTGTTGTTCAAAACTACCACTACGCGGAGGTTCTCGTGGAGGCAAAAAAATCCGTGCAGCGCGGTGATACGATTTCAAAAGTTATCCTATCGCACGAGAAATTGTATCCGTCGCTTGTGGGCGAGATGCTCTCCGTCGGCGAAGAGACCGGTGAGAGTTCCCGCATGCTCAATGAAGTCGCGACTTTTTATGAACAGCAAGTTGCCGATACCACGAGGGATCTTTCCACCATTATTGAGCCGATACTGATGATCGTTATCGGGGCGGCGGTCGGTTTTTTCGCGATATCGATGATATCCCCAATGTATACGCTTGTAGATGTCATTCAATGAAACGAGGTGGTTTTAACCTTGCGGAAGTTCTTGTAGTCATGGCATTGTTGGGCCTTATTTTTGCGATCGTCATAGCGGGGTTTAGCGCGTGGCGAACGAAAACGACGCTCCGGGCAACCACGCGCGATATTGAGAGCACTTTAAAACTCGCGCGGTCGAAATCACTCGCCTCGGAGGGCGGAGTGCGTTACGGCGTTCTTTTTAGCAACCAAACAACTCCGCACCGCTATATTTTATGTAAGGATCCGCAGCTCCAGGGTTCAACGTACGTTTGTCTTACAGATTTTGAGATATCCCGCAACGATCTTCCGGTGAACGTTTCTTTTTGTAAAAGTCCCGGACACGAAACGCTCGTAAGATCCGGATCGGGCACAGCTCCTCCGACGCCAATTTTTGCGAAACTCTCCGGTGCCTATGAAAATATTTCTGGCGGTGCGGCCGATGGATATGTCGTGATTTATAACAAAAGTGAAATTTTGGGCCCAGACCCATGTGAAGGGGACATGAGCGTGATTGATTCTTGTATTTCTTCGCAGACATGCGCTGCGGTTAAAATTACTCGCGATGGCGTTGTTTATGAACGGACAAGCTCAACTCCGTAAACAAGGATTTCTCCTTGTCGAGTTAGTGATCGCGGCAGGTCTCATCGGTCTTATTTTTGTGTCAGTCTTTTTCTTGCAGTCGAAGCTTCTCCAAATCAAGCAGGATGGCATTACCAAGACAAAAGCTGTCTATCGGGCAGAGGAAGCGCTCGAAGCGGTCAGATGGATCCGGAATGCGAACGGTTGGGAGGCAATTGAAAACCTTGATGAAGGCGATGACTATTGCCTCACCCAGCCGCCGGGCGGCAACGAGTGGACACTCGATAAAACAACGCCGTGTTCGCTTCTCGACGGTGTTTTTGTCCGTACGCTTCGTTTCGATAAAGCTTACCGACAGAATGACGACAAGGGACCCATAAGCACGTCTGGGTGGGAAGATCCGGGAACGCGCAAGGTTACGGTAATTGTAAG
>Ga0075976_123_pt1 | contig 18355 bp, 19 predicted proteins | sample RifGroA2_FD_68052 | JGI IMG/M metagenome (GOLD analysis project Ga0075976, IMG submission 68052) | Parcubacteria bacterium GW2011_GWA2_47_10b
TATCTGTTTTGCACGTTGTTCAATGTGTTCTCTCTTGCCCTTTCCATCCACAACCGTCGTATTATCTTTTGAAGCGATGACTTTCCGCGCTTCACCAAGCTGGCTCAACTCGGCCTTCTCAAGTTTTAATCCTATGTCCTCGGAGATTACCTGGCCGCCCGTGACAACCGCAAGATCTTCGAGCATTTCTTTTCTCCGGTCTCCATACCCCGGCGCTTTAATCGCAAGTGTATTAAAGGTGCCGCGAATTTTATTCACCACAAGCGTCGCAAGCGCCTCTCCTTCAATATCTTCAGCGACAATCACAAGTTCCTTCTTCCCCGATTGAGCAAGCTTTTCAAGAATCGGAAGAATATCTGAAATTGCAGAGATTTTTCTGTCAGTAATCAAAATCTTTGGATCTTCGTAAACCGCTTCCATGCGCTCGGAATTGGTAATCATGTACGGTGAAATGTAGCCGCGGTCAAACTGCATACCTTCCACAATTTCGTGGGAGATACCGAAAGTCTGCGATTCCTCAACCGTCACCACGCCATCTTTGCCTACTTTTTCTATAATACTGGCGATCAATTTCCCAATTTCGGGATCTTTTGCGGAAATAGTCGCGACCTGCTCCCACTTTTCTTTCGAGTCAATCTTAACCGCGTATTTCTTGAGAATCTCAACAATGTGGGATACACCGCTCAAAATTGCGTTTTTCAAGACAATGAGCGGCATGGTTGCTGATCCGGAAAGTTCAAGAAGCCCCGCATTAAAAATCGACTGCGCGAGCAGGGTTGCGGTTGTTGTCCCGTCGCCCGCGACATCGTTGGTCTTTGAAGCAACCTCCTTCACAACCTCAACGCCCATGTTTTCCATTTTATCCGCAACTTCGATTTCTTTCGCAATAGTCACACCATCATTGGTGATTATCGGCGAGCCGAAACTTTTCTCAATTACAACATTGCGGCCTTTGGGGCCGAGAGTGATTTTTACCGCGTTCGCGAGCGTATCAACACCTTTTTTAAGCGCCTCGCGCGCGCGTTCGTTAAAAATGATTTCTTTTGCCATATATTTATATTTATCTTTTACTCGATCACCGCGAGAACATCTTCTTCCCGCGCAATAAGATATTCCTTACCTTCGACCTTCACTTCGTGCGGGCCATATTTCGTGAAAAGAACCCGCGCGCCGATCTTGAGAGACATCGGGATAATTCTTCCATCCTCGCTCATCTTTCCGGGCCCGACCGCAACAACTTTTCCTTCCTCCGGACGTTCTTTCTCTGCAGTATCCGGAATCACAATGCCCGAAGTAGTTTTGCCCTCGCGCTCTTCTTTTGAGAGGGGCTCTATCACAATCCGGTCACCAAGCGGTTTTAAATTCATATATATAATTTTCTAAAATATAATCATTAATTAGCACTCTCGACAGTTGATTGCTAATGCCACTATTTTATTCGCGAAATAAAAAAAGTCAAGACCCACGCCTAACGTACAAGGGGGCCGTTGGTTCACCAACAAGCCCCCCTCTGTTTTTGCCCCTTTCAGGGCATATCCCGGTCTCACTGGGCCGGGATCCCGCTCGCCTCGATGAAGTACCCGATCGCGAGTGCGTTGAAGAGGAGCTCCCAGTCGTTGATGGCGGCGTATGCCTCGATGTCGTCCTGGGTCCACCCGAACGGCACAACAGGGTTCTCCCACAACTCGACCGGTTGACCAGATACGTAGAACGTACGCAATCCACTCATATTCCTCATGACACACCTCCCTCTGAAATTCGCTTTTAATTATACACAATAAAATAGTAAATGTCAAGGTTATCCACAGCCCTGTGTGGTAACCAAAAAAAGAGAAGCGTATGCTCAAAACTAGATGGGCTTGAAAAGCCCCGGGAAGGAGGGATCAAAGTGATAGGGGTCATCCAAGACACTTTTCGAGAAGTACGATCCGCCCCAACCGGAATTGTACGCATACTACTGGCAAACGCTCGGGACCTACTCCATAGAGAATGCAAACCAACAAGCAAGATCTCAATCCACATTCTACCCGGCATGGGAGAAATCCCGTGGTTCTACGCGCCAACACGGGAAGCGGTCACCAAAGCATTCCCCGGTATACGCGTCCTGCTACCCCACCGAATGCTCTTCCATGTTTCCCAGATCGAAAATTACCTCATGGAGGTTTCGCTCCTCTTGGGTCCCCAGACCATCCTTATCGGCCACAGCATGGGGGGTCTTGCGGCTCTCGTCGCAGCAACACGCTACACGCGCTCGGTGATCCACGCCATTTTGGGAGGAACACCAACCAGTCTGCAAGATATCCACCCCATCGCCGAGTTCCCCATGAGGTACGTGCTCGGAATTGACCTTCAAGAACACCCGGGTGTGCTCCGGAAGATACGCCACGATCTTCTGACGCCGGCACTCAAGGAACGCCTCACCGTTCTTGCAAGCGCCAATGACGGATTTGTGCCTCCAGGGGCATGCCGCATCCCCGGTGTACGTTTCGAGCTTCTCAAGAAACCCACGCACGTTAACCTTCTCAACGATCCCGAGGCGCTTGAAGCGCTCATTCGCATCATTGGGGAAATCATCAAGCGCGCTGAACAACCGGAAAGGATTCGCCACTATGCCACCTGAAGAACGCCGGGGAGGGAAAATCATCGAGATCCAACAGGAGCCGAAGAAACCGGGAAGGGATTTCGAGACAGCTGTTTTTCGCCACGCGCGGGGCGAACGCAAACCGCCAAAAACCCGCGCGAAGAGTCCAACGCCACCCGAAGAACAATAATGCGGTGGCGTTTTATTTAAGATTTCTTTTCAGCCACTGGCCGGTATACGATTTTGGGTTTTTGGCAATATCCTCGGGTGTGCCCTCCGCGATGATTTCGCCCCCGTCCGCGCCGCCTTCAGGACCAAGGTCAATAATCCAATCAGCATTCTTAAGTACTTCAAGGTTATGTTCAATAACAAGGACTGTGTTTCCGCGTTCGACAAGCGCAGAAAGCACAAGCAATAATTTTTGAATGTCATCAAAATGGAGTCCCGTAGTCGGTTCATCTAAAATATAAAATGTCCTGCCGGTTGACCTCCGCGCAAGTTCGGTTGCAAGCTTCACGCGCTGCGCTTCACCTCCCGAAAGCGTCGTTGCGGGTTGCCCAAGTTTCATATATCCAAGCCCAACTTTCACAAGCGTCTCCGCTCTTTCAGATATAACCGGAATATCCTTAAAGAACGTGAGCGCTTCCTCCGCAGGCATATCGAGAATCTCGGAGATATTTTTATTCTGATACTCAATCTCCAACGCCTCTTTGTTATAACGTTTTCCGCCGCACTCCTCGCACTCCTGATAAAGATCCGGCAAAAAATACATTTCGATTTTTTTAACGCCCTGTCCTTCACACTCTTCGCATCTGCCTCCTTTGACATTGAAGCTAAACCGGCCCGGCCCGTAGCCGCGCGCGCGCGCTTCGCGCGTACGCGCAAAAAGTTCCCGAATCGGTCCAAACATACCAGTATAGGTAGCCGGATTTGACCGAGGCGTGCGTCCAATGGGCGATTGGTCAACATCCACAACTTTGTCTATTTTTTCCAGACCCTTAATAGATGAGTAGGAACCGGGCGTTGTGCGCGCATTGTAAAAATGTGCGAGAAGAATCTGCACAAGCGTGTCATTAATAAGCGTGGACTTGCCGGAACCCGAAACGCCCGAAACACATATAAATCTCCCGAGCGGAACGGTAAGTGTTATATTTTTTAAGTTATGTTCTCTCGCGCCCGAGAGCACAAGGAACTCTTTTGGGGATAATTTTTTCCGTTCCCGATTATCAATGACAACATTTCGTTTTCCCGACAGATACTCTCCCGTGAGCGTGTTTGTTTTAAGAAGTTTTATATAGAGCCCCTCGAATATTACCTTGCCGCCATGCTTTCCCGCCCCTTTTCCCAAGTCCACAATCCAGTCCGCCGCTTCCATGGTTTCGCGGTCATGCTCGACAATCAAAACAGTATTTCCAAGATCACGGAGATGCCGGATAGTTTTCAGCAACATTGCGTGGTCGCGCGCGTGAAGCCCAATGGACGGTTCATCAAGAACATAAATAATACCAGTGAGATGCGAACCGATCTGTGTTGCAAGCCGTACGCGCTGCGCTTCCCCACCCGCGAGAGTTGTCGAAGTACGAGAAAGCATCATATATTCAAGCCCAACATTTATAAGAAACTCGAGGCGCCGCATGATCTCTTTCAAAACCAAGTGGATTTCCTTGGGTGCGCTTTTCAAAAAATTCTGAAAGAAGAAAAGTTCATCGCGAATTGAAGCGTCTGATATCTCCGCAATGCTTTTTCCGCCGACAGTCACCGCGAGCGACTCCAGTTTGAGCCGTTTTCCCCCGCACGCTGCGCAAGTTTTTACTATCATATATTTCTCAATCTCACCACGAGTCCATTCCGAATCGGTTTCTCTCCACCGACGCTTGAGGTTCGGCACCACACCTTCAAACCGTTCGCCGTCGCCATAGAGCAAAAAATCGATAATTTTTTTAGGAAGCTGTCCAACTGGTTTATCAAGCGGAAATGAGTGGCGGGATGCAAGATCCTCCAACATCCACCAATACCACGATTGCCGTCCCACTTTATGCGAGGCGCGCGCCCACGGCTGAAGCGCCCCCTCAAGAAGCGAGAGTCTTGGATTCGGAATCACAAGCTTTGAATCAACTTCCAATGTCGTACCAAGTCCCGTGCACGCAGGGCATGCGCCATAAGGGCTATTGAAAGAAAAAGATCGCGGTTCGAGGTCATTGAGAGAAATTCCGCATGACGCGCACGCGAGATGTTCAGAAAACAAAATGTCCTGGAACGTATCGTTGACAATGAGAAAACCACTACCAACCTTGATTGCGGTTTCCGTGGAATCCCGAAGGCGCGCTTTATCAAGATCAGTATCAATAACAAGCCGGTCAACGACGGCCTCTACATTATGTTTCTTTTTTGGATCCAGAAATGCATCGCGCGCTTCTTCGATGCGCATTATCTCTCCGTCAAGACGCACGCGCAAAAAACCGCCACGCTCTATTTCGGCAAGCACTGATTTGTGTTCGCCTTTTTTGCTTCGAATAATCGGAGCAAGGAGAAGCACGTGCGTCCCGGGCGCAAGTGCAGAAACTCTCTTTACAATTTCATCAACGGTTTGGCGTTTTACCGGTTTTGAACACGCGGGGCAATGCGGCACGCCAACGCGTGCATACAGAAGCCGCACATAATCATATATCTCGGTGATCGTACCTACGGTGCTCCGAGGATTCTTCGAAATACTTTTTTGATCAATTGCAATCGCAGGAGAAAGCCCTTCGATCGATTCAACATCCGGTTTTTCCTTCACGCCAAGAAACTGACGCGCGTAACTCGAAAGCGACTCCACAAACCGCCGTTCGGCTTCCGCATAGATCGTATCGAACGCAAGAGACGATTTCCCCGACCCAGAAAGACCGGTAATTACCACGAGAGAATTTTTGGGAATATCAATATTAATGTTCTTAAGATTGTGAACTCGCGCTCCGCGAATTTTGATGTGCGAATCGCTTTTTTTCATATGTGAAGAAACATCATATCGCAATTTTTCCGAAAATTCAAGAGCAAGATATAAACAAAAAAGCGAGAGCTTTCCCCCGCTTTACGTGTCGTTACTAAGAGGCAGATCTGGCCTCCTCCATGCCCGTCCCGCTTCGAACGCCTCATGCACAACCTGGTAGAAATCGGCGCTTAGACCGTCAGCACCTACGGCATCCGCGAAGCTGAAGAGCGCGCTCACGAAGCGCGAGGAATCTTCCGAGAAAGTGTGCACAGAGCACCACGAGCTGTCCTCGCACCGCTGAAGCTCGCCCACGTCATTGGTGAGCGTGATACTACCCGCCGAGTTCTGCGCAAGGCACCACCGCTTGTAACCCACGGCATTACTCCTTTCGTCAAAGGCAACGAAGAATATTTTCAGATATATAAATATCACGAATGGCAAAAGAAGTCAAACTAAGTTAAAATGTCTCAACCGTATGGACATCAAGAAAAAAATTACGAATGCCCCGCAGACACCAGGCGTGTACTACTTTAAAGACAGACACAAGCGTGTTATCTACGTAGGCAAAGCGGCAAATCTGCGCGCACGTTTGCGCTCGTATGCACAGCCGGGCTGGAAAGAAGATATGCTGCGCGAAGCATCATCTATCACTTGGGAAGAGCTCTCATCCGATATCGAGGCACTCATACGCGAGTCGGAACTCATAAAAAAGCTAAAGCCGCATCACAATATTCTCATGCGCGATGATAAAAATTATTTTTTCGTTGCATTCACTGGCGACGAATTTCCGCGCATATATCTTACACACCAACCAAATAAGGACGTCGGACGTCCAAATGGACGTCCGACGTCCAAATATATCGGCCCATTCACCGATGGCAACGCGCTCAAACAAGTTCTGCGTCTTTTGCGCCGCACTTTCCCCTATTGTACGTGTTCCGCGCGCACGCGACACAAACGCCCGTGCGTGAACGCGGAGCTTGGCAAATGCCTCGGCTTTTGTTGCGCGGATACTCCTGCGCGTGCGCGCGACCTGCCCGACCGAACGGTCGTTCGGGCGGGCCGCGCGCGCTACCGCGCAAACATCACAGCAATCAAAAAAGTGCTCACCGGCAAATCGCGCGCGCTGGAACATTCACTTGCGCGCGCGATGGAACGCGCGGCGCGTGCACGGCGCTACGAACAAGCTAAAATAGTGCGCGACCAAATCGCATCTTTAAAGCGGATCTTCGAGCATCACAAATATCTCCAGCAAGATATCCAAGCCGAGCGCGAAAAAGGATTAGTGGTTTTACAAAATCTTTTACGCCTTGCGCGCCCACCACAGAGAATTGAATGCTATGATATTTCGCACCATCAGGGAGATACATCAGTTGCTTCAATGGCAGTTTTTGAAAACGGCATACCCGCAAAAAATGAATACCGGAAATTTATCATCCGCAAAGTCAAAGGCATCAACGATCCAGCAATGCTCACCGAAGTACTCGCGCGCCGATTGACACACCAAGAGTGGCAAGCGCCAGATTTGATTCTTGTGGATGGCGGAAAAGCACAACTCAATGCCGCGCTGCGTGTTTTAAAGACGTCTCGCGTTCAGCGCGGAGTGAGCTTGGCCGCAATCGCAAAACGCGAAGAAGAACTCTATCTCGTCGGCAAAAAAGATCCACTCAAACTTAGAGAACTTCCACCGCCAGTCCTCCATCTCATCACAGCACTCCGTAATGAAGCCCACCGATTCGCAGTTTCTTTTCACCGTGCGCGACGAAAGAAAACGTTGTTGCTCTAATCAATAACCCCCACCAGCTTGCGTCTTGCCTCCACAAGCATTCATGCTTATACTAAAACAATGCAGAATTTACTTCCCTTTATTCAAATCGGCCTTTCTATCGTGTTGATCGGAGCAATCCTCATGCAACAGCGCGGCGCAAGTTTAGGCGGCTCATTTGGAGGCGACTCGGCAAGCTACACATCTCGGCGCGGCATTGAAAAAACTTTTTTCACCGTCACGATTATCGTTGGTGTCCTCTACTTCGCATCAGCAATGGCCGCACTCCTATTGAGATAATGGCGCACGTATTGCCAACACGGCAAGAATGGCATGAAATGTTTAACAATCTCTCTCGCCGAGAGAAAATTTTATTTCTTGTTTTTTTTCTCGGGGCGTGGGTTTCGGGCACTCTTATTTTTATCCGGATCGACACTATCTACTCTACACGGCTTCCGGCTTCTGGCGGAACACTCACAGAAGGTATAGTGGGAACTCCCCGCTTTATCAATCCGCTCCTTGCAATATCGGATGCGGACCGTGACTTGACGCGAATCATCTACGCGGGACTTATGCGGCCTGATAAGGACGGAAATTTCGTCCCACAACTTGCGGAGCGTTACAAAGTTTCAGATGACGGACTTGAATATATATTTACCTTAAGAGATGACCTGTATTGGCACGATGGCGAAAAACTTACTACAGAAGACGTAGCATTCACAATCGAGCTCGCAAAAAATCCTGCTATCCGAAGCTCGAAACTTGCAAATTGGGAGGGAGTGAATGTAGAGATTTTGAGTGATCGTGAGATTAAATTTACCCTTAACCGCCCCTACGCGCCTTTCCTCGGCAATACGATACTTGGCATCATGCCAAAACACAAATGGAAAGATATCTCGCCCGAAGCATTTTCTCTTGCTCTTCTGAATACACAGCCAATCGGGTCGGGTCCCTTCAAGGTAGATTCGGTAAGCAAAAACGATTCAACGGGTATTATAACATCCTATACGCTCGAACGATTCAATCGCTACCGACCGCAATCGGCATATCTCAATAAGGTTATATTCCGCTTTTATCAAACCGAGGAAGATCTTGCGCGAGCGCTTACAAACGGCGCCGTTGAAGCTGCGGGCGTCGAGCCCGATGAAATTCCAAAAGGGAGCAAGCTCATTAGAATTCGCTTGCCGCGTGTTGTGGGAGTTTTTTTCAACCAAGATAAAGCGCCCCTTCTCCACGACATCGAACTCCGAAAAGCACTTTCCCTTGCAACAAATCGTGACCGTATTGTCCAAGAAGTGGAACACGGGTACGCAACACCAACATCTCTTCCGATTCCTCCTGGCACATTTGCGCACGCATCTACCCTTGAGGAACTTTCATATGATCCCAGCGCCGCACGCGCCTTACTGGAGGGGGCCGGATACGAAGACCCAGACAATGATGGTCTCTTTGAAAAAGTATCAAAAAAAGAACGCACAAAAGTTGAGTTCACTTTAGCAACACTGCAAACCCCCGAGCTGACTCGCGTCGCTGAATTGCTGGCAGAAATGTGGCGCTCCGCCGGTGTTGATATAAAAATCGCGAGATACGAACCGGGAGATTTTGAACAATCAGTCATCCGCCCACGCGACTACGACATGCTACTTTTCGGACAGAATATGGGATATGACAATAATCCATATGGATTCTGGCACGCGCGCCAGATCAAACATCCGGGTTCAAATATTGCGTTATATGCAAATACAAAGGTAGACGGTTATCTCGAAAACGCACAAACGACAACAAGTGTCGAAAAACGTGAAGAACTTTACAAGTTTTTTCAACAAGAGATTACGAGAGACAAACCAGCGGTTTTCCTATACAGTCCAAGCTATGTCTATGTAGTGCCCGAAAAACTTATGGGAATCGACTTTTCAGTTATCTCTTTTCCACAAGAACGATTCAGCAACATCGAATCATGGTCTACCAATACAAAAAGCGTATGGAATATTTTCGTGAGATAGGGCGGCTTGACAAAAAAAATACAACAGTGTAATATACCTTTACCATCGTAAAAAACTATAGCCATTACTACAATAACCAATCGCCGAAACGGCTTCGTTGCGGCACGATAAATTTTATACAAACAAATTCGTCCACCTTAATGGGCGCGCGAATTTAATAATTGGACACCGCCGAGGTGGTGAAATTGGCAGACACGCTAGCTTCAGGAGCTAGTTCCCGCAAGGGAGTGAGGGTTCAAATCCCTCCCTCGGCACCTATGATTACAACAACTCATAGACGGTTCTCGCGCCCTGCCGGACGAGGCGGGGCTGGAGGACCAACCCGCTTGGGCGGGCATGGGCGGCAACAAGGTTCACACGCAATACGTGTTGAACACAAAATGCACGCCCCAATAACAAAAGGAATCCTTCGCGTCGTTCCCTTGGGCGGCGTCGAGGAGGTCGGACGTAACATGATGTTTTTTGAATACAATGATGACATCATCATTATCGATATGGGACTGCAATTCCCCGAGGAGAATACACCGGGAATTGACTTTATTATACCTAACGTCACCTATCTCAAATCAAAAAGAAAAAACATCAGAGGAGTCATCATCACGCACGGCCACTATGACCATATCGGCGCGATCCCTTATCTTTCCGGGGAACTCGGCGCTCCAACAATTTACGCGATGCCATTGACGCGTGCGCTCATTCTCAAGCGCCAGCAAGACTTCAAACATCTTCCGCGCCTCAATACAGAAGAAATACGAGCGGATTCTCGGTTAAAATTAGGAATCTTCGACGTAGAGTTTTTCCACGTCAACCACAACATCTTCGATACGGTGGGAGTCGCAATTCACACGCCTGCGGGTATCGTGTGTCATACGGCAGATTTCAAGTTTGACAATAATCCTGTGGGGGACGTCCCGGCAGATTACGCAAAAATGGAACGGCTCGCACAAGAAGGCGTTCTATTGCTTATGTCCGATTCGACGGGCGCAGAACGCCCGGGACACTCAATCTCCGAAAAAGACATCGAGCAAAATCTTGAAGAAATCTTTGAGAAATCAAAAGGACGAATCTCGGATATCTCAAAATCCCCAAGGGGCTCATGATTGATGTAAAAGATGTAAACAGTTATCCCGATAACGAGATCCTCTTCCTCTGTACTGGTGCGCAGGGCGAGGGTAGCGCTGTCCTCATGCGAGTTGCAACACGGGAACACCGGCATATACGCCTCCATGAGGGCGATACGGTTATTTTTTCCTCATCGGTCGTTCCAGGCAACGAGCGGAGCGTACAATATCTCAAGGACACCATCTACCGCGAGGGTGCAGAAGTATACCACTACCAAATGATGGACATTCACGCAGGAGGCCATGCCCAACAGGAAGACCTGAAACTCATGATCAACCTCATGCAGCCGAAATTCTTCATGCCGATACACGGACACTACTTCATGCTCAAACTTCATACGAAACTCGCGTTGGAAGTTGGCATCCCAGACAAAAACATCGTTATCCCTGAAAATGGACGAGTAGTGGAGGTAACATCGGATAGTGTGAAGCTCACCAAAGAAATGGTCCCTGCAAACCACGTTTTTGTCGACGGGCTTGGAGTTGGTGACATAAAAGAAGTCGTGCTCCGCGACCGGCAAATGATGGCTTCGGACGGCATGTTCGTGATAATCGCCGTTGTTGATGAAAAAACCGGAAAAGTGCGTGGCTCACCCGATATCATTTCACGTGGATTTATCTACTTGAAAGAATCGAAAGATCTCCTTTACGAGACGCGCGCACGCACAAAACGAATTACTGAAGACATAACACAGAAAATGCACCCTCTTAATGTCCAGTACCTCAAGGAAGAACTCCGCGAAAAAATTGGCCAATTCCTGTACCAACGCACTGAACGCAGACCGATGGTCATCCCCGTTGTAATTGAGGTCTAAGTTAAACTAGACGTCCAACGTCTAGCGACGTTACTCGAGTAGCAAAACACCAAGCTCTTTTTTTAATTGCTTTCTCTCTAAAATATCCTCTAGAGAGTCGCGAGCAAATTCTTCATATTCGGTAAAATCGCGAAACTGATCAAGAACTATTTTTATATGACAAAAACCGTCCCTTTTCAATCCAGCATATTCAGACCAGCTTGATTGAAACTCCGTGTGCTTTAACTGGTGTACTCGATCATTAAGATTCACATACGCACTCGCATGCAGTAAATATTTATTGGAGTCTATGTAAGCATACTTGAATTTTCCCTGAAACAGCGCGCCACTACGTTTATACTTATTGTTCACATACTTTGTATAACCACCGAGACGTTTCATAAATTCGCTAATTCCACCCCCAACTAACTGTTCCAAAATCAAATGAAAATGATTCGGATTTAAACAATAACAAATAACCCTAACGAGCTTTCCACTAGACGTCGGACGTCTAGTGAGGTGTTTTTGGAAACCCCCTTCTAACAAGGCCCGTATATAAAAACCACCGAGCGGCTCTACAGTATTAAAAACCTCCATACTCTGCAAAAAGCGATCAAAATCTTTCGAATCGAGAAAAACATTTCGTCTATCAACCCCTCGATTGTATATATGATAGAAATTTCCGTTCCCAAATTGTACCCGCTGCATACTAAAAGAATATCACCGCTAGACGTTGGACGTCTAGCGGGGTGTTTATAAAAGAATAATCTGATGTTACAATTTTGAAATGCCAAAACAAGTGTTGTTAACTGGAATGCGGCCGACGAGTACCTTACATGTGGGTAACTATTTTGGCGCGCTTAAGCCACTTATTGAGTATCAAAAACAATACCGGACATATTTGATGGTGGCGGATATTCATGCGCTCACAACGCTTGAAGATACAAAAGATGTACGCGAAAACACGCTTAAGATTGTGATGCTGTACTTGGCGTGCGGCGTGGATCCAAAAAAAGTTACGCTCTTTGTGCAGTCGCTTGTACCCGAGCAAACAGAGCTCGCAACGCTTTTCTCGATGATCGTGCCAAAATCAATGCTGGAACTAAATCCCGTATACAAAGAAATGCTCGCAGAAAATCCGAAAGCAACGAATCTCGGATTACTCGCCTACCCTGTGTTGCAGGCAGCAGACATACTCGCATATAAAGCAGACTTCGTGCCGGTAGGCCGCGATCAACTCCCCCACCTCGAACTCACTCGCGAAATTGCGCGGCGTTTTAACACGCATTTTGGAAAAATATTTTTAGAGCCCAAGGGTCTGGCCGGTAAGGAACTTAAAATCCTTTCGCTTCAGGATCCTGCCAAAAAAATGTCAAAATCGCACGGAGAGCAGAACCATATTAGTCTCCTTGATTCACCCGACCAAATTCGCAGAAAAATAAAATCCGCAGTAACAGATTCAGGCAAAGCAATTGTTTATCTTCCCAACGAGAAACCAGCAATCTCAAATCTCATTTTGCTCATGCATCTTGCTTCTGGTGAAAGTATAAAAAAAATCGAACAGCGTTTTGTCGGACGCGGCTACGCAGAATTTAAAGAAGCAACTGCATCGGCGCTCGTGATGTTTCTTGAACCAATCCAAATCCACTACAGAAAAATCTCAAGGGACAAAAAAGCGATAGCGAGATTGCTTATCGATGGTTCTAAAAAGGCGCGTGCGATTGCCGTAAAAACTCTCACCGAAGCAAAAAGAAATATCGGGCTTTTGTTTTCTACGGACTGAGTAACTTCTTTATCTCCATTACTTTTGTATCAAGGAGCTCGCGTGTGCGCGCCTCGACGTTAAGGCGAACGAGCGGTTCAGTATTAGACATCCGGATATTCGCCCACCAGTCATCGTAATACACCGTAAAACCATCGAGCCACTTAGTTTCCCGAGCGTCGCTATAATACGCGGCAATACGCTCAAGAATATTTTTAGTATCCTCAACTTTAAAATTTATCTCTCCGCTTGATGGGTAAAGAGCAAACTCATCAAGTATGCCATCCGCGGTTTTGTCAGACTGCGAAAGATATTGAATAAATGTAAGCATCGGCAAGAAATCCGAATCCATATTATATGTCTCTCGGAAATAAAAATGACCGGAAAATTCTGCAGCAAAAACAGCATTTTCCTGGCGCATTAGCTGTTTGATAAACCGATGGCCGACGCGCGATTCAAGCGCGCGCCCACCGGATGACTGGATAGTCTCACGAAATATACTCGATGCCCGGATATCGTAGATAACGGCGGCACCCGGATTTTGCTTAAGAATTTCACGGGCAAAAAAAGCGCCAACGTAGTCGCCCCGCAGATACCGCGCGTTGCCGGTGACAAAACCCGAACGGTCACCATCGGGATCAAATGCAACACCACAATCAGCGCGTGTTTCAATAACTTTGTTTTTCAAGGACGCAAGACATTCTTCTTTTACTGGATTAAGCGGTGCATGATTCGCGTCAAAGAAAAGATCACTGTTAATCACCGCCATTGAAAAAGGAACAACACGCGCAATTTTGTCGAGAAAAAGCGATGCCATCCCTCCACCGGCATCGCACACAACTTTTAATGCCCGCGCTTTTGACAAATCAACGAGCGAGACTAATTTCTCTATGTACTGACGCGTCGGCATTTCTTCGACAACGCGTCCGCGTTCGACATTTTTTTGGAAAATGCCCCGCCGCGCGATTTCACGTATGATCGCGATCGCTTCGTCTTTTTCTGCCTCCGGCGGCATGGTAAATTTTATCCCATTATATCGATAAGGATTATGGGAAGCAGTCACCATAAGCCCCCCATCACATTGCTTGTCACGGACAAGATAATAATGAAACGGCGTCGTGGTAAGGCCTTGATCAATAACAAGAACACCGTCGTCAAGCAAGCCGTCAATGATTGCCTTTTTCAGTTCCGGCGATGACGGCCGCGCATCAGAGCCAACAAGAACTTTTAACTGCCCCTTTTTCTTCCCGCGTATGTATTCAACAAATGCGCGCGCGATAATATATGCGCCTTGAGCGTCAATTTCTTCGGGGAAAAATCCCCGGACATCATACCCTTTAAATATTTCAGGATTTACATGCATTACTTCTTAGTCTACCATTTTGAGCATGTCCCTCAAAGTTGGAATCGTAGGACTCCCTAATGTCGGAAAGTCGACACTCTTTCAGGCGCTTACACAAAAAAAAGTTGATACCTCAAACTATCCGTTTGCGACAATCGAGCCAAATATCGGGGTTGTCGAAGTAGAAGATGCGCGCGTGGACGCGCTTGCCGACTTTTCAAAAAGCGCAAAGCGGATACCAGCCGTCATAGAATTTGTAGATATTGCTGGGCTTGTAAAAGGCGCCTCCGTTGGCGAGGGTTTGGGAAACCAATTTCTCGCACATATCCGCGAAGTGGATGCAATTGTGGAAGTCTCGCAACCGTGGAAAAAGCACTGGCGCGTGCCGAAAAAGACGCAAGAACAGGAAAAACCGAAGCAAAAAAATGTCTTGACGACATGCGCGCGCTCGTCAAGCATATCCGCGCCGGGCAAGCGATCCCCGAAAACCTTCACGAGTCCGCGCGGTCGCTCTCACTGCTTTCGGTGAAACCGATTTTGTACCTCCACAACACAACGGACGAACCTTCGAACAACGCTAATTTTCTTTCGTTAAATATCAAACTTGAGGAAGAGCTCTCGCACATGACGCCGGAAGAACAAAAAGAACTTGGGATCGAGCCGCACCTTAGAGAGCTTGCGCGTGCGTGTTACCGTCTCCTTGACCTCATCAGTTTTTTCACTACCGGCGAAGATGAAACGCGCGCATGGACAATCCCGAGCGGTTCCACAGCAAAGCGCGCGGGCCGCGCGATTCACTCGGATTTTGAAGAAAAATTCATCCGCGCGGAGGTTATTTTTTGGGAAGATTTACTCAAGGCCGGCTCGCATGCCCGCGCGCGCACCCTTGGTCTTTTACGCACCGAGGGAAAAGATTATATCGTTAAAAATGGGGATGTAATCGAATTTAGAATCTAGAGTTGCAAAAAAGATATAAAATGATATCATCTTATCTATGATCTCCGAATCGCATTACTATGAAATCTCTTATCTCCTCCCGCCCTCTCTGTCGCAAGAAGAAGCAGGCGCTGTAGATAATTCACTGCGCCAGCTTATAACAGACGAGAAATCCGTTCTTGAATCTTGGGACTATCCGAAACGAAGAATGCTCTCATATGAAATAAGCAACGTAAAAGAGGCGTTTATGGGGGCCTTACGACTCCATGCCACCACTGAACAAATACTGAAAATTGGGGAACGCCTCAAGGAGAGAAAAGATATTATGCGCTTTTCTTTGCTTCGTTGGAGGAAGAATCCGCTCCGCGTACCCAAAGCCCATAAGATTATCCGAAAAGAGGAACAAGTTCCAATTGACGAAAAAACACTCGATGAAAAATTAGAGGAAATTCTAGTTCAAAAAAATGAATCTCAATAAAGTATTCCTCATCGGCAATCTCACCCGCGACCCGGAAATGCGCTCACTTCCCTCGGGCCAACCTGTCGCAACTTTTGGCATGGCGACAAATCGCATTTGGAACGATAAATCCGGACAGCGCCAGTCTAAAGTGGAATTCCATAATGTTGTTGTGTTTGGAAGACTTGCTGAAATCTCGAAACAATATCTAACAAAAGGAAAAATGGTTTTCATTCAAGGACGCATCCAGACGCGATCCTGGGAAGCGCAAGATGGCACAAAACGTTCGAGAACAGAGATCATTGTTGAACAAATGCAACTAGGGCCGCGAGGCGCGGGTACAAGTAATGCACCGGGAACATCGGCACCGGTTGAAGAAACTCCAATTGATACAATCCAATACCCCCAAGATGAAGGGGAAATTAATCCGGACGAAATACCATTTTAACCATGATAATCCAACCACAAAAAAAACAATGCTATTTCTGTACGACCAATACGCGGGTCGTTGATTATAAAGACGCAGAAACGCTTCGGAATTTTATGAATCCGCAGTCAAAAATTATGCCTAAACGGCGGACCGGGCTCTGTTCTCTCCATCAACGACGTCTTGCGCTTGCGGTCAAACGTGCGCGCATCATGGGCGTCGTGCCGTTTACGACACGATAAATTTTTTATATAATAGCGTTGCGCGCGTGTAGCTCAGTGGTAGAGCGCGTCACTGATAATGACGAGGTCGGAAGTTCGATCCTTCCCACGCGCATAATCTAAATTATACAAAAGAAAAAGAGGCCCCTTGTGGAGCCTCCCCTAGAGATGCCTATCGCCCTAGTCCGCGGGACGATAGATTGCCGCAACCGTCAGTGCCGTAGCGGCAACCCAGTAGGCGGGATCGCCAATGAGCCACCCCCATTGCAAAACGAGTGCGATCGTCAAACCGAGCCGGTTCTTCCATCGCTCAACACACAAGCCACCACCTACGAAAGTGGCTACCGGGAGTAACGCGCCCAAGACAACGGGCGTAGTTGGCGCGTGTACTACGTGTAGGACACCCGTCAGCACAACACAGAGGAAACCGAACCGAAGTGCAACGCGAGTAGTCATTCACCACCCCCTGATGTAGTAATCGCAGGCGAAGTAGTTGCCCGTGATAGCGGCGATATCACCCGAGTACTTGCACTGCTTGTAGTTGAACACTAGCCTGCTTACGGGCAGTGCGTCGAAGTATGCCTCGGTGTAGTTATAGAAAAAGTGTCCGACATCATTGATTGGCGCCGGCCACCACCAGTGATACCGGGTAAACGCCCACGTGTCGTTGGAGATCTTCCGAACCGGAAGAATTCCAGCCTGGAGGTAAGCCGTCCACCCCCACGACGGATCAACACCCTGGAGAGCCCCGCCAGGGCTCCTTGACGATGGCAGCGACCCAGCCACCGACGTTTGTACCGATACGGCGGCAATCGCACCGGTAGTAATTCGACCCGAGACAGATCGGCGGAGGAGGCTTGGGATCCACACACGACCACAGACACAATGCTGGGCTGTCGAAATCTACCGATTCCAGAAACCTTTTTCCTCCCTCTTCACCCCCCGAGAGATCCTCTCCGTATACCTTGCCTCTCTCAGCCCACTTGTAATGCCTCGGGGCCCGAAAACGTCGGGGTTGTTTCCCGCCAGTTGGACTGGACGACACGATGTTTGATCTAACCGTCAAGCCGCAATCTATTGGATTTGGCTCGACGGCTACCGATCCAGCACTCGAATCCTTGGGCGGGATCACTACAACCGGACTCTCATCCGGCACTCGGCAATGCCAGTTCTCGCTCGGATCGCTTGGATTGGGCGCGACCAATGCGCCGTACGCGAACGGCTTCTCGCTGGGAATCGCGAGAGTCGCTTCACCGTCACGCATCTTGTGCCGGGTTGCCACCTGTTGCTTGGTCTGTGCCGAACCAACGGGCGAGTCACCGATGACGACACACCCGTACTCCTCGCACAGCTTTTGGTTGGCGCGCCGCACCCGCGCGCTAAGTCTGGCGCCAGGCGCTGCACGCTCCAGCGCTGGTTGAGCGTACGGAATCTCAACCTGAATCTCTTCCGCACCCGTCGCGGCCATGCTTGCGAATATCACAAGCATGACTACGAGTCCTGCACCGAGGGACCTGAACATGGAACTCTCCTTTTGCTCTCTTGGGGGCGACATTGCCCCGACGAACTCGCACCATACAAGCTCGCCATTGAGAAGCGTTACAGGAGTCGGAACTTAGAACTCTGGATCTCTGACAAGGTTCTACCATCGGTATCCATACCACATATAATTGAAAGCGGTCAAGTGTGCTACGATACTTATATATTCTTACCGCCCATGAGAACAAAAACAATTCTCAACCCAAAGAAAAAATATCTGCAAGTGGCACTCAACAGCACGCTTGATGACGCGCGCGACATTATTCGATCTTTGCCTAAAAGCGACCGTATTATAGTGGAAGCTGGCACGCCGCTCATAAAAGAGTACGGCACCGCAGGAATCAGAAAAATCCACGATTGGTATCAAGCACATCTCTGGGGATCTGACCCAAAATTTTATCCTTATATTGTGGCGGATCTTAAAACGATGGATCGC
>Ga0075976_121_pt2 | contig 14648 bp, 11 predicted proteins | sample RifGroA2_FD_68052 | JGI IMG/M metagenome (GOLD analysis project Ga0075976, IMG submission 68052) | Parcubacteria bacterium GW2011_GWA2_47_10b
CGCGAGGATGCGGCAAAGCGCGGTTATCAATGGCGTGATGCTGTTGATCGCGATGTGCGCCCGACAATAAACGCACGTGATTTGCCAAAAACGGCCGTAGAAACAGACGAATCAATTCTTAAAGAAATTTTAGGTTGCGAACACGACGGAACGTGTAACGATAACTGCACAAAGGGTTTTCGCATTGCTCCGGAAGAGCTCGCATTCTATAAAAAGATGAGTTTGCCTTTACCTCGCCGATGTCCCAATTGCCGTCATGTGCGGCGAGTACAACAGCTTAATGCTTTTAAGCTTTGGCGCCGAAAATGTACGTGCGCCGGCTCAAAATCCGAAAACAGCTTATATACCAACGCTGTGGAGCATTTCCACAAAGGCGAACATTGTCCAAACGAGTTTGAGACGTCTTACGCGCCAGAGCGACCGGAAATAGTATACTGCGAGCAGTGCTATCAAGCGGAGGTTGCATAGCCATGAATTCCGAAACAAAAACTTGCCAAAATTGCAAACGGAGCTTCATAATCGAGCCCGAAGATTTTGAGTTTTATGAAAAAATGAAAGTCCCGCCGCCTACGTGGTGTCCAGAATGCAGGATGGTTAGGAGGCTGCTTTTTTCAAATCAGCGTTCTCTTTATATCCGCAACTGCAATCTATGTGGCAGGCGCTCGATGAGCATGTATCCGGAAGATAAGGATTTGGTTGTGTACTGCCCAGAGTGTTGGTGGAGCAGTAAGTGGAATGGAGACGACTATGCTATGGACTATGATCTGTCACGGCCGTTTCTCGAGCAGTTTCGAGAACTCATCAAAAAAACGCCGCAGGTGGGGCTTGCGACAAGTCACACGACGCTCGTGAACAGCGATTATGTAAACGATGCCGCCTATAGCAAAGATTGTTATTTAATTTTTTGGGCGGATTACTGTGACAACGTAATGTACTCGTCTTTGCTCGCAAACGACAAGGATAGTGCCGACTGCCATATTCTTGAAGAGTCCGAGCTCTGTTACGGGAACCTAAATTGCCAGAAATGTTACCGTGTTTTCTTTTCCGAGGACTGCCAAAATTGCGAAAATGTCTATTTTTCAAAAAACTGTATTGGTTGCAGCAACGTGATCGGCTGTATCAACTTACGAAATCAAAAATATATGATTGAGAATACACAGTACACAAGGGAAGACTACGAACAAAAATTACGAGAGCTCGATTTTTCTTCTCGAAAAAATATTGAAAACTACAAAAAATGTGCCTGTGCGTTTTGGGCTACGCAGCCGCATAAATACATGCACGGCTACCAAAACAAGAATGTTACAGGAGATTACGTGCGAGAGTCTAAAAATTCGTTTGATATGTATCAAGTAGTAGCTGCGGAAGACTGCAAACACTGTATACATATTTCACTACCTGCAACAAAAGATGCGCATGATTATTCCGGATGGGGTAATAATGCCGAGCTTATGTGGGACAGTGCGATTTGCGGCGAGAACGTGCGTAATTTGAGATTTTGTTACAATTGTTTCCCAAACTGTTCTGACATGGAGTATTGTGTTCACACAAGTTCGTCTCACGATATGTTTGGATGCACAAATATCAAACAGCAGCAGTACTGCATTCTCAATAAGCCATACTCTAAAGAAGAATTCGAAAGGCTGCGCGCTCAAATTGTTGAAGACATGAACGCACATCCTTATGTGGATGCGCAAGGGCGTGCGTATTTGTATGGTGAGTTCATGCCGCCCGATCTCTCGCTTTTTGGATACAATGAATCTCGCGCGCAGGATTATTTTCCGATTACCGAGGATATTGCACAAATGCGTGGGTATCATTGGTATCATGGAAAGGTAGAACGTCCGGCGCCAACCATGAAAAGGGAAGCGATCCCGGACCGCATTCAGGAAGCCAGTAACGATATTCTTAAAGAGATCCTCGAATGCAGTTCTTGTGGGCGATCGTATAAGATTATCTCGAACGAACTTGAGCTTTTGCGGCGATTTGAGCTCCCAGTCCCAAACAAATGCCCCGATTGCCGGCACAAAGAACGCTGGGCCCGCATGACCCCCCCACTGTTGTGGAAACGTATGTGCGCAAAGTGCGGCAAAGATATCCAAACTTCGTACGCGCCAGAGCGACCGGAAATAGTATACTGTGAGCAGTGTTTTCAAGCCGAGGTCGCGTAATTTGTGCTATAGTAAAAGTGTGAAAAGGCCGATATAAAAAGGAGCAAATTTATGGTTTCTCTATATATCACATGCAAAAATCGCGAGGAGGGCGAGAAAATTGCCGACGCCTTAATCGAACAGCGCGCGGCGGGTTGCATCAATATGTTTCCATCACAGAGCGTCTGGCGTGATGATGATGGCAGTATCAAACGCGCGGAGGAGATGGTGCTGGTTGTAAAAACACTGGAATCAAGGATCCCCGCAATTGAGGACATTGTACTGTCGGTCGGCAGTTACAAGGCGCCCTGCGTTGCGAGCACAAATGTTGACCGCATAAACCGCGAATACAAAGAGTGGCTTGGCCGCGTCGTTGTCTGATAGTGCGATTCATGGGATAATATCATTGTATGGGTAATCCCAATGTAGTTCATTTTGCAAAAACAAATTTCCGAAGTTCCGAACGTACATTTGGCATCCGTCGGGATGACCGCAGACAGCACATGTATATTATCGGAAAGACTGGAACCGGAAAAACCAATCTTTTAAAGAATATGGCGTTTCAGGATATCAATAACGGTGATGGAATTGCCATTGTTGATCCGCACGGAAGTTTCGTGGAAGAAGTGCTTGAAAAAATCCCGGATCATCGTCTCGATGATGTTATCTATTTTAATCCTGCTGATTCGGAATTTCCCATTGGTTTTAATGTACTCGAAGTTCCCGACCCGAGGTACAAGCATCTTGTGGCGTCTGATCTCATGGGAATTTTTACAAAAATTTGGGCAAATGTCTGGTCAAGCCGAATGGAATATATTTTAAATAACTGTGTTCTTGCTCTCCTTGATACGCCAGGAACGACTCTCTTAGGCATCCAGCGCATCCTTGTTGACAAGGACTATCGCCGAAAGATTATTGACAATCTTAAAGACCCCCTTGTACGTTCATTTTGGGTTCAAGAATACGAAAGTTGGCAAGAACGGTTTCGAAACGAAGCGATTGCTCCAATTCAAAACAAAGTTGGGCAGTTCTTGTCGACTTCTTTTGTGCGTAATATTGTAGGCCAGCCAAAGAGCGCCTTCAACATTCAAGAAGTTATGAATCAGAAAAAAATTCTTTTAATGAATGTTGCCAAGGGGCGTATTGGGGAAGACAACGCCCAGCTTTTAGGTGCGATGCTTATTACAAAAATACAACTTGCGGCGATGGAGCGCGTGCGTATTCCCGAGGAGGAACGGAAAGATTTTTATCTTTATGTCGATGAGTTTCAGAATTTTGCCACTGATTCTTTTGCCAATATCCTTTCCGAAGCGCGGAAGTATCGCCTAAACATTATTATTGCACACCAGTATATCGGCCAACTGGTGACGGAAACGACCACAAAAGTGCGCGATGCGGTTTTTGGAAACTGTGGGACTCTCGTTATATTTCGAGTGGGCGCGGCAGATGCCGAATTTCTTGAGAATGAGTTCACGCCAGAGTTTGAGATACAAGATCTTGTTAATCTGCCGAATCGCCAGATTTATATAAAACTTATGGTCAATGGCGTGACGTCGCGTCCGTTTTCAGCCGCGGTTCTTCCAGCGAAAGGTGCCGAAGGAGTTGAAAATACGTCTGATATTATTGTTAAACTTTCACGAAAGCGATATTCGCGCACGCGCACGGAAGTCGAGGAAGAGATTGAGCGCTGGAGCGGGAGTTTGGGAGATGAAGAAGGTGGGGTCCCCGTTACGCAGAAAGTTGATAAAGGCGAGCGCTATACTGCACCGTGTTCGGTGTGCGGTAAAATGGCGCATGTGAATTTTAAACCGGATACATCTCGCCCTATCTATTGTTCTGAATGTCTCAAGAGGGTGCAGGCGGGCGAAATTCCAGCGGTAAAGGTTATTCCCCACGCTTCCTTCGGTGAGAGTCTCGGTGTACTCGGTATCGAGTTTTCCGGGGAAAGCCAGGGCGCATCTCGTCCAGAGCGGAAAGAGCCGCGGAAGCCCGTTCCTAACATTCGAAAAGGATCCTATGCAATACGCCCCTCGGCTCCAAAACCCTTGTCTCTCAAAGAGCTTCGAAAAGCGCCGACCATGCGCCGCGGTCCAGATATCGAGGGACTCAAGAGTGTCTTGAAAAAAGCGCTTGAGCCCACAGAGAGGCGAGAAACATCAACCTTGCAGCCGGGTGACTCGGTAAAACTCTAAGGTTATTTCTTCTCAACACGTTCCACGTACTCTCCGGTCTGCGTGTTCACTCGTATGATGTCGCCTTCGTTGATAAAGAGAGGTGATGTGATTTTGGCGCCCGTTTCAAGAATGATTTCTTTTGAGCCACCCTGCGCGCTGTCTCCCTTGACGCCGGGTGGGGCCTGGGTTACTTTGAGATCTATTTTGATGGGGATCTCAACGTTGATAATTTCGTCTTTAAATGTATCAAGTATTACTTCAGTATTTTGTACAAGAAATTTTATTGCATTTCCAAGCAAATCTTCTTTGAGTATGATTCGATTTTTTGGATCACCGCCTCTCTGAAACCAGTATTCACCGCGATGCGCATAAAGAAATTTTGATTTTTCCTTTTCGATATCGGCTTCAACGAAAGATTCGTTTTGATGAAACGTGCGGTTAATGACTTTGCCAGTGCGAAGGTTTTTGATTTTTGTCTGCGCGACGGGTTTTCTTTGCTGCATGCGTAAAAAATTGTATTCAAGAACTTGATAGGGATCTCCATCCATTACAAATGTTACGCCTGCGCGAAGTTCGGAATAGCTTAACATATCTGCCGAGTATACTCAATCTTTCAAAAATGTGCAACACTGAATAGTATGGACTACGAGCCTGTCATTGGTCTTGAAATACATGCGGAATTGGCGACGACCAGCAAAATGTTTTGCCGTTGTAAGAATGATCCCGACGAGACCGAGCCGAATAAAAATATATGTCCCATATGCCTCGCGCATCCCGGGACGCTCCCAGTTGCAAATGAAGACGCAATTCGCAAAGTTATAGCGGTAGGCCTTGCGCTGGGTGCAGAGATCCCTGACAAAAGCCAGTTTGATCGTAAAAACTATTTTTATCCCGATTTGCCAAAGGGGTATCAGATTTCGCAGTACGAGCATCCGCTGACGCGCAGTGGTTTTATCACGCTTGCGTCGGGCAAAAAAGTGCGCATTACGCGCGTACATCTTGAGGAAGATACCGGGAGTCTTTTACATGATAAAAGTGGAAATACGCTCGTTGACTTTAATCGCGCGGGGATCCCGCTTATGGAGCTTGTAACCGAGCCGGATTTGCGAAGTGCGGCCGAGTCACGCGAAGCCGCTGAAGAACTCCAGCTCATATTTCAATATGTCGGCGTTTCCCGCGCGCGCATGCAAAAAGGCGAGATGCGCGTTGAAGCGAATGTTTCAGTACGGCCAAAGGGCGCGACAGAATTCGGCACGAAAGTTGAGCTCAAGAATATCAATTCGTTTAAGTTCGTAGAGAAAGCAATTGAATCCGAAATAAAAAGGCAGATTGAGATTTTGAAGGCAGGCGGCACGGTTACGCAGGAAACGCGCGGGTGGGACGAGGCAAAACAGGAAACATTTTTACAGCGCTCAAAAGAGTCCGCGCACGATTATCGCTATTTTCCGGAGCCGGATTTGCCGCCACTTGATGTAGCTCATATCCGCGAAGAACTTAAGCATCATCTGCCCGAACTGCCGGCACAAAAAAGATCCAGATTCAAAGAGCAATACGGTCTTGATGGGGAGGCGATTGAGCTTTTCGTGCGTGATAAAAAAATGGCCGAGTTTTTTGAAGAAACTGTTTCTGAACTACAGGAATGGCTTGCAAGTGACGGAAAAGCAACAAAGCCGCGCGATGCATATAAGCTTGTGCGCAACTATATGCTCTCGGATCTTTCGCGCGCGCTCGATGAAAAAGGTGTCGCGCTTGATGACATGAAAGTAGATCCCAAAAACTTTGCCGAGCTTATTACGCTTGTAGCCGAGAAAAAAATATCTTCCCGTGGCGCAAAAGATTTACTCTCGCATATGGTAAAGCTCGGCGGCGATCCGCATGAGATTGCCAAAGACAAAGACTTGTTCCAAACAAGCGATTCCGGCGAGCTTGAAGCAATCGTAAAAAAAGTTATAGAAAACAACGCCTCTGCAGTCGCCGAATACAAAGCCGGCAAACAAAACGCCCTGCAATTTCTAGTCGGCCAAGCCATGAAAGTAAGCAAGGGTAAGGGGGATCCGGAAGTCATCCGGCGACTATTGATCAATGAGTTAAGTTGGTAATATACCGAGTAGTATATGATTTACCTTAAAAAAATTACCGCGATTATCGCGAGTATCATAGTCGGAATTGTTATATTCGCAATATCGCAAAGACTTGTAGTAATTTTCCAAGATGTAAGTAGGCCGATGTATTACCCACTATCTTTACTGCAAAAATTGCTAGTGTTGGTTTATATAGGCACCTTGGTACTAGTTTGGATTATATCATTTTTAAAAATACAAACGAAGTTTTTGATTAGCATTGCTCTAGTCGTCGCTTCGATATTATCTATTTATGACTATTATTTAGAGAATTACCTAGTTGTTCCTGATCAACCGATTTGGTTTTAGCTTGCGAGTCGTAACTTGGACGTTTTTCACGTCCAAGTGGTGTTTTTGAACCATGTCATCTGGTGTTCGGCGTAGCTTCAAAAAACCAACACAGTCCAGTTAATTTGCGATAGCAAATTGATTTGCACTTTATATGTGGTGGCTGTAAGATTGAGGTATGGCGAGGACGTATGAAAGTTTTGGGCCGACGACGCAAAAAGTTTTACTTTTGTTGGCGGCTGGCATAGTGTTGAGTTTAAATCGTTCTCCGCGGCAGCAGATCTACATTGTTAAAAGTGTACAAAAAGAATGGCGGAATATTAACCGTCGCGCATTAAATCGTGTTATTCACAATCTTTATAAATCACGCCTGGTTGATGCGGTTGATCATAAAGACGGTACGACAACACTCGTGATTACAGAGCGTGGCAAGAAAAAGGCGTTAAGCTACCAGATAGATGGCATGACAATACCTGCCATGGGGAAGTGGGATAAAAAATGGCGATTAGTAATTTTTGATATTCCGGAGCGGCATAAAAAAGCGCGCGATGCGCTGGCACAAACACTAAAACGCATGGGATTTTATCAGTTGCAAAAAAGTGTCTTTATATATCCGTTTGAATGTTCCAACGAAATTAATTTTGTTATTGAATTTTTTAATCTTCGCCCTTTTGTTCGTCAGATTCTTGCGGAACGCATAGATAATGAGCTTCATCTTAAAAAAATCTACACATTGTAGTACGTAGGGTTGCGATGATGTGATATGAATAGTAAAATACCAATTAATTTGCTATCGCGGATTAATTGGCACCATGTGTAGTATGAGTGTTGTATTGTTGTTAAGGGTTGTATTTTTTGAACCACGTTAGCTGGCGTTTTGCATAGCGCCAGGTTTCGGTGTTGAGTTTTTGGGCGAGTTCTGGCCTGGAGATTTTGCCGTCGATATAGTCGAGCGGGAATTTGTATTCGAAACCGAGCTCGCGGATTCTGGCGCGCGGGATTTTGCTGGCGAGTAGTTTTTTTATTTCTGCAACGAGTCCGCGGCGGATCATTTGCGCCGTGCGCGCGGCGATTCGTTTTTTAAGTCGAGCTGGTTTGGGATTGAGAAAAATAACTTTTGTATCGTACCTGGGAGTTTTTTTAAGTTTTGGCACTTTTCCGAGCGCCGTTGCAATTTCGATCGCGCGTATGAGCCGGCGCGAATTTTTGCTGTCGATTTCGTGCGCGCGGCGCGGATCCAGTTTTTTGAGCATTTCAAATAGTGACTTGGTAGTCCGACTACCAAGTGATGCGCGGAGTGTGGGGTTTGGCGGGACGTTCGGGAAAGCGTTTTTATATAAAAGAGCGTCGATGTAAAATCCTGTGCCACCAACGATAATGGGTGTTTTGCCTTTTTTCAAAATGTGGTCGATTGCGTGCGATGCCGCTTTTACAAAATCGTCTACTGTAAATGTTTGCTTTGTGTCGGCAATATCGAGGCAATGATGTCTGATGCCGCGCATTTCGCGTTTTGTAATTTTTGCGGTTCCAACATCAAGCCCGCTATACACTTGGCGCGAGTCGGCAGAAATAATCTCTCCGTTTATTTTTATGGCAAGGCGTACGGCGTATTCCGATTTGCCCGATGTGGTTGGGCCTACGATAACAACGATTTTTGCAAGAGCTCTTGCCATAGCGCGCATTTTATCGTAAAATACGACTCGAATCAATTCTGGTCCCAGACCATAGGAGGTTGTGATGAGGGGACTTTTGAAATCAGTTCTTTTGGCGATCGCGCTGGCCGCGATCGCATCAAGCGCCGAGGCGCGGCGGACTTACGTGATCCGACCGGGTGATACGCCCGATGGGTTGCGCTCTAAGTTCACGCCGTCGCTGGCCGAGGTCAAGCGGGCGAATCCGGGGGTTGACCTCGATGTGTTGCGGGTGGGTGACACGGTCATTGATTCGCGGCATGAGGATGAGGATGTTGATGCTTTCCGTCGCGAGATCGCTGATCTCAAGGCGAAGCTCGCGAGTGTCACTAGCGAGCGAGACAAGCTCAAGAGCGAACTTTCTCGCGTTGAAGCCCACGCCAGCGAACTCGAGGCGCGAGTCGCCGAGATTGCGCCGCAAGCGGCTACGGCTCGGTATTACCAAGGTCAATTCAACAGGTGGGTCGGCGCGCTCGGGGTTGCTTTAGCTGTTGCGCTGGTTACTACATGGTTGCAGGTTCGCTCGCGCGGGCGGCTCGATCGCAAGATTCTCGAAATACAAAAGGAACTTGCCGCAGAGCGCAGTGCTGTTGCTAATACGTTGGCGCAGCGTGCGCGAGCAGCGACTATTCCGCCGCTTCCGGTCGAAAAAGTCGCCAACATTAGCGCCAGGCGCTGAATGCCCAAGGCACAGTACTCAAGAGTTTGCGGGATCACCTCGCAGACTCTTTTTCTATTTGGATCAGAAATTCTTCAAGCGAAATAGTTTTTGTTTCTTTCTCTCCGCGCGTGCGTATATTTACAGTGCCAGCCGCGGCCTCTTTATCCCCGATCACAAAAATATACGGGATCTTTTGAAGTTCCGCCTCGCGGATTTTTTTGTTGATTGATTCGTTGCGTTGATCAAGTTCTGCGCGAATGTTTTGTTTTTTGAGTCGTGTTACAACATTTTGTGTATACTCTACTATCTTTTCATTTATCGTGAGCACTCGTACTTGCACGGGCGCAAGCCAGAAGGGAAATGCGCCTCCGAAATGCTCAATCAAGAACGCAATGAATCTCTCGTGAGAACCGAGTGGCGCTCGGTGGATCACATAAGCCGGTTTTTCCTTGCCATCGGAGTCTTTATAAATGAGACCAAATCGTTCCGCCGCGAGAAAATCAAGTTGGTTCGTTGAAGCAGTTTCTTCCCTGCCAATGACGCTTTTAATCTGGAAATCTACTTTTGGCCCGTAGAAAGCAGCTTCTCCTTCTACCTCTTTGTATGGCAATCCCGAGCGCCGCATTGCGTTGCGCACCAACGTTACTGCTTTTTGCCAACCTTCGGGAGCGCCTGCATATTTTGTTTTATCTTCAACAGGAAGAGAAAGCCGCATATAAAAATCTGTGATGTCGAATACTTCCTTGTACCAAAACTCGTGTAATTTCATGACATTAAGAAATTCTTCTTCCACCTGGTCTTCGCGGCAGTAAATATGCGCGTCGTTTTGTGTGAATCCGCGCGTGCGCAAAAGGCCTGCAAGCGTACCCGACAGTTCGTATCGATACACGGTGCCGTATTCTGCATAGCGAATCGGGAGCTCTCGATAGCTATGCGGCTCCGATTTATAAATCATATGCGTCATGGGGCAGTTCATCGCTTTTAGGTAGTAGTTGCCGTCATCAAGTTCCATCGGGGGGTACATGTTTTCAGCGTAATAGGGAATATGACCAGACATGCGGAAAAGTTCTTCTTTCGCGATATGCGGTGTTATGATGCGCTTATATCCTTGTTCATCTTCAATTTTTTTTGCGTATTTTTCAATCTCCTCACGAATTATTGTGCCGTTTGGCAACCAAAGTGGCAGGCCGGGCCCTATTTCGGGCGCAAAAGTAAAAAGTTTTAATCGCTCGCCAAGAACACGGTGGTCGCGCTTTTTAGCTTCTTCGAGCATCGCAAGATGATCGGCGAGCTCTTTTTTTGTATCAAACGCAATGCCGTAAATGCGCTGGAGCTGGGGATTTTTCTCGCTGCCGCGCCAATAGGCGCCGGCGATGCGCGTAAGCTGAAATGATTTCGGGTCAATCTCGCGCATGTTTGCGATATGCCCGCCGCGGCACAGATCCGTAAAATCTCCGGTCATATACGTGGTGAGTTCCTTGTCTTCTCTTGCGTATTCTTCGGCAAGCTCGATTTTAAACGGCTGGTCTTTGAAAAGTTTTTTTGCATCCGCAAGCGTTATTTTCTTGCCGGTGATGTCAAGCTTATGCGCGACGATATCGCGCATCGCATCTTCAAATTCCGCGAGTTCTTCTTCTTTAAATGGCTTGCCAACATCAAAGTCATAATAAAATCCGTTTTCAATTGTGGGGCCGATGCCAAGACGCGCGTCCGGATATTTTGAAAGTACGGCCATTGCCAAAACATGCGCCAGCGTATGGCGCTTTTGATCAACGAGTGATAGTTTGCCGTTTTTGTTTTTCATCAAGAGTATTCTAGAAGTTCGAATGTATTACATACCATGCTTGGGACGCCGTTTCGGTCGCTCACGCGACCCTCAACAAGGTAATATTTATCCGCTTCCAGCATGTGTCCGTACATTTTCAACGTTGATGGGAACGCAACACCTTCGATTTCATCTGTTGTATCTTGCAATTTCAAGAATACCATGGGTTCCCCCCGTCGTGTCAAAATACGCCTTATCGCTGTGAGCATACATAAAACCTTGACACTTGAAGAAGAGTGGCGTTCTTTGAGAAGTTTTATTGGTTTTGTCTCCGCGGCAAGTTTTTTAAATTTATCAAGCGGATGGCCGGAAATATAGAATCCCAAAAGTTCTTTTTCCCACGTCAGTTTTTGGTCTTGCGATGCAGGAGGTCTTTTTTCGAGCGTGAGCTGAGGAACCGACGAAATATCTTCGATTAAGCCGAAAAGAGAATGCTGGTCTTTCGATTGGGAATTTGCTTCGCGCAAATACCCGAGGATTTTTTCAATGTTCTCCAGAATTTCGTTTCTTTCCACAAGTTGATCAAACGCCCCTGATCTCGCGAGCGCCTCGATTGATTTCTTATTAAGGTCTTTTACGGAAACCCGCTCAAGGAGATTTGCAAGCGATGTATAACGCGCGCGATTCATTGACGTCTGGCGGGAGGATTGTAATGTTTTCTGTAGCTGCTTCTCCGAGGAGAAATGTCATACGTTCGATATTTTTTTCTTCGGCATTGAGCAGTGACGTCATGAATTCAGTTGGATAATACGTTTTAAGCCAGGCGGTTTGATAGGCAATTGTTGCATATCCTGCCGCATGCGATCGGTTAAAGCCATAACGCCCGAATGGCTCGACCAGTTTCCAAAATTCCTGTGCGACGCGTTCGGAGCCGGTGTTTTTTATGATGCCAGAGATAAGCTTTTCTTTTTGTTCGGTGAGGAGTTTTCTTATTTTCTTCCCTACAGCTTTGCGGAGCGTGTCTGCTTGGGGCATAGTGAAGCCAGCAAGAGCTTGCGCGGCTTGCATGAGTTGTTCTTGATAAATCATGATTCCGTAAGTATTTTTGAGAACCGGTTCGAGTTTTGAATGGAGATACGTTACTTCTTCTCTGCCGTTTTTTCGCGCGATGTAATGCGGGATCGTACCCGCGTCGAGGGCGCCGGGGCGATATAAAGAAATGATCGCGATGATGTCTTCAAAGTTTGTTGGTTTTAATTCTTTAAGATAGCGAGTCATTCCGGTGCCCTCAAGCTGAAAGACGCCGATTGTTTTACCGATTGCAAGCGTTTTATAGACTTTTGGATCGTCGACCTCGAGTGTATCAATGTCGATATCTTTTCCGTGTAGTTTTTTGATGCGTTTGACTGTCTCCTCGATGATGGAGAGGTTCGAAAGGCCGAGGAAGTCGATTTTAAGAAGTCCTAGATCTTCGATTGCGTGCATTTCAAATTGCGTCACGAGCGATTCTGACTTTCCATCTCGTTCGGTGGCGCGTTGTAAGGGGACGTAGGTTACCAGTGGTTCTTTTGTAATGACCACAGCGCAGGCATGAGTGGACGCATGGCGAACTACGCCTTCAAGTTTTTCTGCGGCATCAACCATTTTTTTGACATCGGGATTTCGCGCGTAGAGGTCTTTAAGTTCAACGACGTGTTCGATGCATTCACGGAGATAGTTTTCTTTTTTTCCCTGATTGGGGTTAAAAGGCACCAGTTTTGCCACTTGATCGGCGAGCGCAAGGGGAAATCCGAGCGCGCGCCCGGCATCGCGAATGGCAGCACGGGCGGCCATGGTCCCGAACGTAATGATTTGCGCGACATGATCTTTTCCGTATTTTTGCGCTGCGTATTCCAAAACTTCGTCTCGCCGTGTGTCTGCAAAGTCAAGATCGAAATCGGGCGGACTGATGCGTTCGGGATTCATGAAGCGCTCAAAGAGAAGGTTGTATCGGATTGGGTCGACATTCGTGATTTGGAGACTGTACGCGACAAGCGAACCAACTCCAGAGCCGCGCCCAGGTCCAACAATGATGCCGCGTGATTTCGCCCATTGTACGATGTCATGCACGATAAGGAAGTATTCAGCAAAGCCGGATTTCACGATGACCCCGAGTTCATATGAAAGGCGGTCCTCGATTTCTTTTGTGATAGGATTATACCTCTGGGAGAGATTTTTTGTAGCGAGTTTCGAGAGGAAACTCTCTGCAGTTTCTCCGTGTGGGAGCTCAAAATGTGGAAGCTGGAGTATTCCGAGCGGAATCTCAAGATTGACGCGCTCCGCTATTTTCACCGTGTTTTCAATTGCTTCGGGGAGGTCTTCGAACAATCTTGCCATTTCTTCTCCGGAACGAAAAGAAAAATCATCGTTTTTCATCGTCAGTCGATCGTCGTCGTCAAGGCGCGAATTGGTTTGTACTGCAAGAAGCACATCTTGTGCGGGCGCATCCTCGGAATTTGTATAATGGATATCCTGTGTTGCTACCACTGGTGTGCCGGTTTTTTCCGCCAGTTGGCGGAGCAAGTTTTGAAGATTCTCGTGATTAGGAATTCCCGGGTGATATGAAAGTTCAATAAAAAAGTTTTCAGAGCCGAAGATTTCTCTATATTCTTTCAGTAGATCCTCGGCGCGTTCCTGCTCTCCAGAAAGAAGCGCTTGAGGAATCTCTCCGCCCATGCATCCGGAAAGGGCGATGAGCCCTCCTGCATGTTTCCTCAAGGTCTCTTTATCGACCCGTGGTTTATAATAGAAACCTTCAAGGTTTGCGATTGTTGCAAGTTTGATAAGATTTTTCCATCCTTCCATTGAAGTTGCCAGCACGGTTAGATGATAGCGCTTGTGGTCGACGCCGGAGACTTTTTCGGCCAGCGACCTTTTTGCGATATACGTTTCAATGCCGAGGATTGGTTTGATATCCGCTTTCTTGCATTTTTGATAAAATTCTATTGCACCGTAGAGATTTCCATGATCGGTCAATGCGAGCGCGGGCATGTCGTATTCATGCGCCTTGTCTACAAGCGCATCAATTTTCGAGAGCCCGTCCAAAAGAGAGTAGTGGGAATGAGTGTGCAAATGGACGAATTTCATAAAGACATTGTATCGTAAAAGGACATGCTTCGGAATGCTGGACAACAAAAGAGAGTTATGCCGAAATACATCGTTGGTATCGATGAGGCAGGACGCGCCGTCTCGAAGAGACGAGCATCGTCCTACAAATATATTATAGGAATAGATGAAGCAGGACGGGGGCCGCTTGCCGGCCCCATGGTTATTGCGGCAGTGGCCGTTTTTGGAAGTCCGACTTCCTATAGGAAGTCGGACTTCCTTAAAGGCATTCGCGATTCAAAAAAATTAACTCGCCGCGGGCGAGAGCGCTGGTATCGTGTGCTCAAGAAAAAAGCAGCGTGTCAGTATGTGAGTGTGTCCGCGCGCAGTATTGATCAAAACGGAATTTCGTGGGCGGCGCGCGAAGCGATCGCGCGACTTCTAAAAAAATTTTCTGCTAGTCCCAATCTTGTTCTTCTCGACGGCAGTTTGTACGCGCCGCCCAAATACAAACAAAAAACTATTATAAAGGGGGACGAAAAAATTCCACTGATTGCAGCCGCGTCAATAATCGCGAAAGTCACGCGAGACCGCAAAATGTGCACGCTTCATAAGAAGTATCCACACTATAATTTCGCGCAGCACAAGGGCTATGGCACGCGCGCACATATGGCGGCAATCCGCCGCCACGGGCTCTCCGATATTCACCGGCGGT
>Ga0075976_122_pt1 | contig 13709 bp, 12 predicted proteins | sample RifGroA2_FD_68052 | JGI IMG/M metagenome (GOLD analysis project Ga0075976, IMG submission 68052) | Parcubacteria bacterium GW2011_GWA2_47_10b
ACCGCAGGATTAGATTACTAACCTTGCGGTTTTTTTGTTTTTACGACGGCAAACTAAAAAAGGAGGAGTATAATGAGATTTCAACAGTGGGTATGTGCGATGGTTCTTGTAGTGTTCAGTCTGTGGCTGCCGCTGCCTGTTCTGGCCGGGGCTCTGGACGTGGGCGAAACTGCGCACCTGATCTTCATGCGTGAAGAGGAAAAGCTCGCCCGTGATGTGTATTTGACCATGGCAACACTCTATCCGGCTGCTGCAACGTTCTCCACGATCGGCACACAATCGGAACAAACCCATACCGACACGGTCCGCGACATGCTGGCAAAGTACGGCATTCCCGATCCGAACCCGGATGCCAATAACCTGCCGGACAGCATCGGTTCCAACGCTATCCAGGATGCCGTCGATCTTAGCCCAGAAGACCTTGTCGTCGACGCCCTCCATCTCATCGAGGAACTCCCTGACGACCTGGAAGCCCACGATCCTGCCAGCGGGATCCTTGACGAGGAAGCTTATGAGAGCTTCCTCGATGCGGCCACCGAAGCCTTCCTCCTGGGCCTTGCGGTACCTTCCCTCATACTTGGGCCAGTGTCCGGAACCAGGCTTCAAAAGCTCGCTCGCGAGAGCGGCCCGCAAAGGCATGCTCTCGCGCCGGCGCTTGATGGTTTCCTTTCCTTCACTGGTTGCCAACTTGAGGAGCCCTTCGGCGCTCAAGGCAGCGACAGTCTCGCGGCCGAGGTGTCCAACGTTCCTGAAAAGTCCTCCGAACAGTTTTCCGATCATTCGAAACATCGTCTCCTCCTATGGCACACGCCGTCCGCGAAGGACGACGATTTGCTTTTCGAGTTGTGCTACCCTCGAGCCCGCCTCGAGACGCGCAACCTGGTTGTCAGGAACAGTGCGTTCGAACATCACCACGCCCTCGCCAGTGTCATCGATGGGAACGCTGGTTCCGTCAACGATGTCGACAACGAGGACAAGATGGTTCGGTACCACTTTCTCGTCCTCGGTCACAACCGAGAGGGTTAGGTGATACCTACCGTTGGCGCCGGACTTCTGGAAGTTGATGTGGTGCGGAACGAGCTTGATCTTCGCCTCGGTCTCACGGAGCTCGCTTTGAGCTTTCGCGATCGCGAGCTCCCGCTGCAGCTCCTTGAGCTCGACTTCAGGGATTTCGTCCCCGACTTGCTTCCGGAGCTTTGCCAACTCGAGAGCGCGCTGGAGCCCTTCACGCTCGGCATCTATCGTTGCTTCCTTGAGCTGTTTCATGGACTTGGCTCGCTCAAGGTTGTGCTCGATCTTCTTGAACTCGGCATCCGGGGGCACCGTTGCCTCGGCAAGGTCCTTCGTCGCCCGCGCGACCTCGATTTGCGTCTTGAGTTCGGCGAGCTCCTTCACCTTGGGTGACTTCGGTTTCATCTCGTCGGGGAGCCGGACAAACTTCTTGTCCCTGATGCTCGTCCCGATGATCTGGACCTCGGCGAGACCGTCGGACAGATGCTTGAAGATGACCTCTGCCCGCCCAGCATCGTTCGTCGTCTGCGGGTCGTCCGTTTTCTCACCTCGGAAGAAGAACTGGAGATCCTTGCCTCGCAGGACATTGCTGCCCTGTTTGGCAAGTCCTTGCAGGATCACGTGAACTTCGTCCCCCGCGTCCTCAAAGTGGACCTCCAACTCAACTCTCGGCGGTTGATGTCGCCTCTGGCGATTTCCCCCGCCACCAGGGTTCCTGTTTCCAGGATTGTTTCCGTTCACTTCTTCCTCCTTCCTGCGCCGTGGCGCAGTTTGCTATTGCCAAACCAATGGTCATATACCAAACGCCCGATGCTACCACAGTGGCAGCACTGGCGCAGAAAGCGAGTTTTTTGTGAGTTGAACATTCAAGGTAATTCAGCCAAAATTATACATGAAAAACAATAAAAAGTCAAGCACTCCAATGCACCAAAAAGGTTGCGAAGTGGAGCACTTTCACGTTATGCTTTTAAGTGAAGCACCAAGGCCGCACACGAAGCGGCCAACCGCGAGCAAGCCCGAAAGCTAGAGAAAGGAGAAATGAGCTCGCGCAGGAGTAATTCGAGTTCGAATGTGTTGTTGTGGTGGACATTGGGAGGCGACAGGGCGCTTCCTAAAGAGGGGGTTATGGGAATAACCAGATCGCGTTCGAGAGTCGCGCCAGAGCTGGCTTGCTCTATGGGCAGCCGCATCATGGCACGCAACAACCACTGGAGCAACGGCCACTCCCACGTCACCAACGGGAGCGCGGCGGCCAAGGCAAGGCAAGCGCAACCGCCAAAGCCGCTGACGGCACTTCTCTCGCCCGACGAGTTCAACGGGGGATATCCCTGGAGTCCCCACGACGCGTTACTCAAGGATTACATCGTCACGTAGCCCTCGCGCGGAAACCGCGCGGTAAGAGAACGGCGCCGACTCCGCCCAAGGCAGAGCGGCGACCAAGACAGAGGAGCACAAGCTCCTCTTTTTCATTTCTGCTTTTTATTTTTTTTGCTTGTTGTGGAATGTTTTGTGTACCTCGCGAAGCTGACGGTCAGTCATGTGCGTGTAAATTTGCGTTGTTGTTATGGACGAGTGGCCAAGCATTGCCTGCACCGACCGGATATCCGCGCCGTTCATCAAAAGATCCGTGGCAAAAAGATGCCGAAGCGTATGCGGAGTAACCTTTCCGGGAATGCCCGCAACAATCGCGTAACGTCTTACAAGCCGCTCTACCTGCCGCGTCGTTAGGCGAATCGTCCGCCGACTGGCGGACTTTTTTTGAGTTCCCGCAAAAAGCGCCTCTTCAATATCGCCGCGTGAGTCGAGATATTTTTTGAGCGCGTCTTTCGCGGCGCGCGAGAGAAAAACAAGCCGGATTTTTGATCCCTTGCCGCGCACGGAAAACTCATCGCGCGCGAGATCCACCGAATCGCGATTGAGCGCGCAAAGTTCCGAAACGCGCAGGCCGGTAGAGAATAAAAGCTCGAGCATCGCCCGATCGCGCGTCCGCCGAGCGGCGGATAAACTCATCTTTTCAGGCGCCTCCAAAAGTCGCTCAAGATCGTCGTGGCGGGGGATATCAATATCGCGCTCCGGCACCTTGGCAAGCTCGATTTTTTCTGCCGCAAGCGCTTCGATATCGCGTTTTGCAAGATATTTCAAAAACATGCGAAGCGCGATCAAATGATAATTACGCGTGCGCACTGACAATCCGTCCCCGTTGATCCGGTTGAGCCACAGACGAAACTCGCGCACTTTGTTTTCTGTAATGTCACCGGCGCTTTTAATTTTCTCGCGCGCAAAAAATCTTCGCAGATAGTGCCCATAGTTTTCAACGGTCTTTTGCGACCGCCCACGCTCAAGCTCAAGATCTTCCAAAAATTCCCGCAGACATCGATCAACCATCATAGCGCTATTATACCAGATGAATGTCGCACAATTTTAGCGACCGCCCAAAAGCTCTTGCATAAAGACCCCTTTGTGTGGTACAATTGATGTCAACGTTATGCTTACTACAGATAAGAAGCACAAAGTTATCGGAAAACATAAAGTGCACGAAACCGACACGGGATCCGCCGCCGTACAGATCGGGCTTTTGTCTGCGCAAATCGAGCGCCTCGCCGAACATCTAAAACAATACAAGAAAGATAATCACTCCCGCCGGGGGCTTTTGAAAATGGTCGCAAAGCGTAAATCCTTACTTGAATATCTCGCCAAAGGGGATTCCAAAAAACTCGCAGAACTTCAGCGACGCTTTGGCATTAAAAAATAATGAACCTCATCAAACACAAAGACCAACGTGTCGCTGTTTTTATTGACGCGCAGAACCTCTATCACTCGGCGCGGAGTCTCTTTAGCGCCCGCGTCAATTTCAAAGAAGTCCTAAAAACCGCAATTGCAGGCCGGCGGCTCATCCGCGCGTTCGGATATGTCATCAGCACGAAAACAGGCGAAGAAAAGCCGTTTTTTGAAGCGCTTGTAGGACTTGGCATCGAAACGCGCGCGAAAGAACTCCAGGAATTTTTCGGCGGCGCGAAGAAAGCCGACTGGGACGTCGGGCTTACCATTGACGCCGTGCGCACCGCGGAAATTGTTGACACCGCGGTAATCTGCTCGGGCGACGGAGATTTTGTGCCGCTTGTTGAATACCTTAAAAATAACGGGAGGCGCGTGGAAGTGCTTGCTTTCGGCCGCTCAACATCAATGAAACTCAAAGAAGCGGTGGATGAATTTATTGATCTTGGCGCGGACGACAAGTATCTCTTGCGCGTCCGGAAACAAAACTATGCTCGAAAAGAAGATATTTGAAACACAAGTTGCGGGGAAGAAAGTAACGGTTGAGTTCAACCCTATTGCATCCCAAGCAAACGGTTCGGTCATGGTATCATCCGGCGGCACCACCGTGCTTGCGACCGTTGTCATGTCTCCCGTCGCGCGGGAAACAGTAGAATACTTTCCTCTCACGGTCGACTACGAAGAAAAATACTACGCGGCCGGCCGCATTCTTGGTTCGCGCTTCATGCGCCGCGAGGGCCGTCCATCGGAAGAAGCAATACTCATCTCGCGCTTGATTGACCGGACAATCCGTCCTCTTTTTGACCATCGGATGCGCCACGACGTGCAGGTTGTGGTATTCACGCTTTCCCTTGATGAAGAAAATAGCCCCGATGTTCTTGCAATCCCCGCGGCCTCCCTCGCGCTTCTTGTCTCCGACATTCCGTGGGAAGGCCCCGTGAGCGCGGTCCGTGTAAGTTTCGTGAATGGAGAATGTATTATCAACCCAACCGACGCTGAACGAAAAATGGCCGAACTGGACATGATAGTCTCCGGGGGCGGGGGTTATATAAACATGCTCGAAGGAAAAGCAAAAGAAATCCCAGAAGAGACTCTGATTTTGGCAATTGAACGCGCCTTTCTTGAAGTAAACAAGATTAATGCCTTCCAAGATGAAATCAGGAGCGCGATAGGTAAAAACAAGAAAAAAATCGATCTCGAAGACCCGCCGGAGGATTTGCGGCGCATGCTTGAGCGCCATATTCTTCCGCGACTCACAGATGCTATTTTTGAAACAGACAAAACAAAGAGACACCACGCGCTTTCCGACCTCAAACACGAATGGATGGAATCGGCCCGTGAAGCGTTGCCGGAAACCGGACGCGGAACAATTTCAGATTTTTTTGAAGACGCGATAAACAATATTGTCCACGACGCCGCCCTTAAAGAAAACAAGCGTTCAGACGGCCGAAACTTGAAAGAGGTCCGGCCGCTTTATGCGGAAACGGGAGTACTCACGCGCACGCACGGATCAGGACTTTTCTTTCGGGGCGACACGCATATTCTCTCGGTTGTAACCCTCGGGGCGCCGGGAGACGAACTTCTTATTGAGGGCATGGATGTGCGTACAAAAAAACATTTCATGCATCATTACAACTTCCCGCCGTTCTCCGTTGGCGAGACCGGGCGCATGGGCGCGCCGGGCAGGCGCGAGATCGGGCACGGCGCACTTGCAGAAAAAGCGCTTGAGGCGGTCATCCCGCCCAAAGAAGATTTTCCTTATACCATCCGCCTTGTTTCCGAAACTTTTTCTTCAAACGGCTCTTCCTCCATGGGCTCGGTATGTGCATCAACTCTGGCTCTCATGGACGCGGGCGTTCCCATCACTCGGCCAGTTACGGGCATCGCCATGGGCCTCATGATGGAAGACGAAAATACATATCGAATACTGACCGACATTCAGGGACCGGAAGACCATCATGGAGACATGGACTTCAAGGTTGCGGGAACAACTGAAGGAGTCACCGCAATTCAAATGGACGTTAAAGTAAATGGTATTACCCTAGGTATCGTTAAAGATGCACTTTCTGACGCAAGAGAAGCACGGCTTAAAATTCTTGACACGATTTTAGAAACAATCAAAGAACCGAGAAAAAATCTTTCCCCATTCGCGCCTCGCGTGTTCCGAATGAAAATTCCGGTTGATAAAATCCGCGACGTTATCGGCCCCGGCGGCAAAACAATTAATGAAATAATCGCAGAAACCGGCGCCCAGATCGATATAGAGCAAACCGGCGATATATTTGTCACGGGTCCCACTGAAGAAGCCGCGCATGCGGCCGAGGAACGCATCCGGCTCATCACGAAAGAATTTGAGGTCGGCGAAACTGTGCAGGGAACGGTAACGCGGCTCTTTGACTTTGGAGCCATGATTGAAATTGCCCCCCGCCAAGAGGGACTCGTGCATATTTCAGAACTTGCGAGCTTTCGTGTTGGCAAAGTTGCCGATATAGTAAATGTGGGGGACGTGGTAAAAGCAAAAATTATCAGCATCGACCAGATGGGGCGCATTAACCTTTCCATCCGCGCGCTCACAGAAACAGAAGAAGAAATAAAAAAACGAACCGCGACAAAACCACCACGGAGGCCCCACTCGCGCAACTAGGGAAACTCCTATGGCTGAGCCGGAACATCGCTCAACGATCATCCGGACAATGAAGACAGACTCGGACGAACTCCTCCAAAAAGAGAAGTCGTCTTTTCTTGACCTCTTTACAAAAGAGGGAGAGCGCAGGGCGATGGAAGGAATGCCCCTTCCTACCGCGCGCATTGGGATGCCACAGGAAACTACACAGCGAAACCCGTGGAAGATGGTTGCGCTTTTTCTCGGAGGACTTATCGTTCTTGGCGCTCTTGCGTTCGGCGCGTATTTCTTTCTGCCGGACCTCTTGCGCACCAACCCCAAAGAAATTCCCAAGGGTCCCGATATCCCCCGACCACTGATCAAAAGCGCACAAAAAAACCAAACGATAGAAGTGCGAAAAAACGACCGAACCGGGCTTCTCGCGAAAATAGAAGAAGTTCCGCGCGACAGCGCTTACACCTATATTCCCATACTCACCGAGGGCGGCCAGATCATGCGCGTAAAAGAATTTTTCGATACCGTTCGCATTGCTCCTCCATCGCGTGATTTTTACAACGGCATCTCCGACCGCATCGATGTTTATAAACTCGGCAACGATATTGTATTTGTGTTTGAAGTGCGAGACAAAGAGAAAACACAGGGGAACCTTATCGAGTGGGAACATACGTTACCGCAAGATTTTCTTACTATTTTCCTTGCAAGGGAAGCGGGCGCATTTCATTTCTCCGACCGTCTAATACGCAACGTTGACGCGCGCGTTGCCCTTGAAGAAAATCCCCCCGATACCCATGCGCTTTCGTACTCCGTCCGGGAGGACTTCTTTATTCTCACCACATCTGAAGAGGCGCTCCGCGCGACGATTGATCGCGTACTTGAGCAGTGATACACTGAATTACCATGAACGTAAAAGAATTCGAAAACCTGCTGCTGGAAGAAAAAAAAGAAATAGAAAAAAGTCTTTCTTCGGTGGGAACACAAAGCATAAAAAACCCGCAGGAGTGGGAAACAAAATACCCCGACCTAAACGTAGATCCGTCGGATAAAAGTGACATGGCCGACGAGGTTGAAGAGTTTGACAACGCGATCGGCATTGAGTCCGCGCTTGAAGAAAAACTGCGCGAGATCAATGCGGCGCTCGAACGGGTTAAAAACGGAACCTACGGAAAGTGTGAAAAGAAAGGGGAGGATATTTCAGAACAACGCCTTCGCGCAAATCCCGCGGCACGCACGTGCATAGAGCACTCTCGTTAATGATACGCGCGACACTGTCACAAAAACTGGGAGTTTGGACCGCGTCGGCACTCATCCTCGCGGCGTTTTTTATTTTGTATGGATCCTACTTTCCCGCAAAGAACGGAACCGTAGGAGATGACTACCAGCAACAGCTTCCGAATCTTCTCACAAGCTATTACTGGTTTTTGGAGAATGGCTTCTTTTCGGTTCCGTGGTTTGCGCCAGCCCAGTGCGGGGGAGTCCCATTCTTTGCGGATCCCGGACATGGATTTTTTGCCCTTCCCACATACCTTGTTCTTTTTTTTAACCCCGTACTTTCTATAAAAATCACGTTTATTCTTTTTTCATTGCTGGGATATGCGGGATTTTATTTTTTGCTGAGAAACGCATTTTGGGTATCGCGACCGCTCGCGGTCGCGGGCGCAGCTCTTTTTGCGCTGAATGGATTTTACGCCTATCGCATGATTGTTGGGCATCCATTTCACGCATTTATGCTCGTGCCATTTATCGCGCTTCTTGCAATCTCACGACGTCCAGCGTTCTTACTTAAGATTGTTATTGTGGGATTTCTTTTTGCGTATATGTTTCATTCCGCAATGATCCACATCATACCGCCCGCTTTTCTCGCGCTCATCGTAATTATCCTCATCCACCAGACGCGCCATGGCTTTAACGTTCGCTCGTGGGCGCACATCGGGCTTGGAGCGATTGTCGGTGCGGGACTCTCGCTCTCAAAAATCTCCGCATCTCTCTCGCTTCTTCGAAATTTCCCGCGTGATTTTTATACGCTCCCGGGTTTTCCGCGCATCTTTGATTCCGCGCGGATTGCATTTGAATCGGTATTTTTGAGGGTGCCCACCGACACGGCGAATAATCTCCTCGCCAACGCGCCGTTTTACCTCCAACAGCATGAATTTGAGTTCGGTATAACGCCGGTTCCGTTTGTTCTCATGACCGCAGGAATTATTTTCTTTATCGCAACACGCATAAAAAAGCAGGAAATGCCGCCCATGAAAAAAATAGTTTCCGCCTTCGCAATTTCCCTGCTTCTCGCGATTCCCATTTTACTTAACTGGTACAGTCCAACGTGGAATTCTTTTCTTAAAAAACTTCCCTGGATCGGACAATCCAGCAGTCTCATCCGCTGGTTTAGCGCCTACATCCCCGTGTTCGTGCTCCTTGGAATTCTCGCTGCGGAGTCCCTCTCAAAAAAACATGCGGTACAGATAGCGATCGCCGCGCTTTCAGTTGTCTTTGCAATCGGCTACCATACCTCCGCTGATCGCGCTTATTATGACTCGCAACACTATAACCCAGAAACCATACAAACCGCGTACCGAAAAGCAAAGCAGACGCGCGTGATCCCCGATATAAAGGCCGTGGGTGTTTATACGAAACAGAATGGGGAAATCGCAATGCCGATTGGAAGAAACGACGTTTTCACACAAGGCGGGTCACAGCTCGCTTGTTACAACGCGCTCTTTGGCTACCGGCTCGAAAAATTTCCCCGCAAAGACCTCATCCCGGGACCCGTGCTAAGCATTCGCAATGGACACTTTAACATTAAAAATCCGGCTTGTTATGTCTTCCCCGCAGAGAACAACTGTGCGCCCGGGGATCACTTTCGCGAAGAGGAACGGGAAAAAGCAGAAGCATTTGTGCACTACAAGCCGTTTGAATTTCAAAAATCATCCCTGCAAAAAAGTGCTGATGCAATCAACATTTTTTTTCTTCTCTTTTGTTTAGGCGTCGTAGTCCGAGAAATAAAAAGACTTTTTCCGCAATCATACGCGTTGCGGAAACAGAGATAAATTGCTACAAAAGGCATGTGTCTACAAAACTGCATTCAGGACAGATCGTGGGGCTCCGCGGAGTGCCGATTGAAGTTGAAATCGACCTCGTCCCCGGTTTGCATCGATTTTCAATCGTGGGGCTCCCTGACAAAGCAGTCGAGGAAGCAAAAGAACGAGTTTCGGCGGCAATAAAAAACTCGGGTTTCCGCCCGCCACAGAAAAAAAATCATCGGATTACGGTAAACCTCGCACCAGCTGATCTCCAAAAAGAAGGAGCGCTCTTCGACTTTGCGATTGCACTTGCTTACTTACAAGAATCAGGACAGATTTCCGTTGATCTTGAAAATAAATTTTTTCTGGGAGAACTCGCGCTTGACGGCTCGCTCCGCCCAGTCAAGGGAATATTGCCGTTGGTCCTCGCCGCCCGCGCTCATGGTTTTAAGGAAGCATTCATTCCTGAAAGAAATTTTGAAGAGGCAAGTCTCATAGAAGGAATCACAATCTATAAAATTCCGCGCCTCGCGCACGCAGTAGAACATCTTGAAAATAAGACACGCGCAGAAATTGTAAAAACGAAAAAATTCACTGGCGAGGCGCCCTCGTCGCGTTTCGATTTTTCCGATATCAAAGGACAGGAGTTTGCGAAAAGGGGCGTTGAGATTGCGGCGGCAGGCAACCACCACGTAGCTTTTATCGGTCCCCCGGGAACGGGAAAAACGCTTCTTGCGCGCGCCTTGCCCTCTATTCTTCCTAAACTCTCGTTCGAAGAAGCACTCGAGATCACTTCAATCCATAGTATTGCAGGGGTTCTTGATACCGGAAGTATCGCGCGCGAGCGTCCGTTTCGAAGCCCGCATCACACGGCATCATATGTATCTCTGGTTGGTGGGGGCACATACCCAAAACCGGGCGAGGTAACGCTCGCGCACCGCGGGGTTCTTTTTTTGGATGAGTTTCCTGAATTCGACCGAAAAGTCATTGAAACGCTCCGCCAGCCGCTTGAAGACCGGGTTGTTTCCATCGCGCGGGCGCGCGGATCGCTTGTATTTCCTGCAAGCATCTTGCTTGCAGCCGCGATGAATCCCTGCCCGTGCGGAAACCGCGGATCACGCAAAGAATGCGTCTGTTCACCGCGGCAGCTTGCGCTCTATGCGCGAAAAATATCAGGACCAATTCTTGACCGCATTGATCTTTGGCTCTCAATGCCGCAAATTGAACACAAGAAACTTGCGGATGAAAATGATGCGCAACAACCTGAATCATCGCAAACGATCCAGAAGCGCGTGGAGCGCGCTCGAGAAGTCCAGAAAAAAAGATTCGAGAACAGTGAAACCCATGCAAACAGTGCCATGGATATCCGAGAAATAAAAAAATACTGTAAACTCGCTCCATCGGAACGAAGCATATTGGAAAATGCAGCGGGCCGTCTTGACCTCTCCGCGCGCGCATACCATCGGGTTTTGAAAGTAGCGCGCACGATTGCAGACCTCGCCGATTCCGCCGAAATTAAAAAAGAGTATCTTTTGGAAGCCCTCCAATACCGCCCGCGCAGAGACATATTTTTCTAAAGGAAGAAAAAAGATTCGTATATCCGCAATAAAAAGCTATGGCTTTTTATTGCGGATTATTACTTTTTTAAATTTAAAGACGTGCGGGATTAGAATGGATTCTTCGCGCCGCGGATTTCAAAATGGAGATGAGGGCCAGTTGATTTTCCGGAACTGCCTACGAAACCGATTGTCTGCCCGCGCGATACAGAAGCCCCTGCAGTTATTGCAAGGCCATTGAGGTGCGCATAGAGCGTCTGGGTTCCATTGGGGTGGGCAACAACAATGTACCGTCCGTACCCTCCATTCCAGCCAGAGTTGCGCGCCACAATCACGGTTCCGGGTGCAGAAGCAAAAACTGGTGAGCCAAGCGGATTTGCGATATCCACGCCATTGTAACCATGGATTCCTTGAGTTTTGCGCCCGCCACTCAATGGCCGCGCATAGTAACCAATAATTTCAGGCCCGCCGCCCCGTACGATTTTTCGCGGCTGTCCATCATATTTTTTTGCAATCGAATTAATTGTGTCTCCAGCCCTTACGGTATGGCGCACGCCGGATACCGGGAGAATGACAAGAACCTGCCCCGGCGTTAAGACGCCGCCCCGCGGAATATTATTTGCCCATGTAATTGTATTGACCGAAACTCCAAATGAATGCGCAATGAGACCTAGCGAATCTCCTTCGCGCACCGTGTAAGTCGAAATTTCATACGACGAACTGCTTTCAGCGGCCTCCGCAACATTCCCCAACGGGCCGACCGTCGATACGAGAGCGATGTTATCAACAATTTCAACCTCGGCATGTTCAAGCGCTAACAGCGGGGTTGCGGAGAGAAAAGGAAACGGCTTTTGGGGCGCTTCAGACACATCTTGCTGTTTCTCAACAACTTCGTCGTTCGCAAAACCAAAAATAGACTTAATAAACGAACTGATGCTTAACGCCTCGGCCTCGCGCGCATGAATCACGGCGGCTAAAGTCGCCCCGACAAGCCAAAGAGCCAAAAACTTCTTTTGGAAAAGAAGTTTTTTAGACGCCGCCTTTGATTTTCCTTTCTGATCTTCCAAAAAGAGTATTTCCGTTCAGATCTTTCGTTAATAATCTGGATCAAAAATCCATCCAACCGTTATTCTTCAGTATACCACCCCCCAATGATTTACTCAATAACATGTGGATACCGTTTTTGCCTTATATTGCAACAAATTTCCGCCCACCCTATACTCGTATCATGACCATTTTGGAGGGTCTCAATGAGCGTCAGCAGGAAGCGGTTCTTTATACCGCGGGACCGTTGCTTATAGTAGCGGGGGCGGGCTCAGGGAAGACAAAAACAATTGCGCACAGAATTGCATACCTTATCCGCCAAGGCGTTGATCCCGCACAGATACTCGCGGTGACTTTTACCAATAAGGCCGCCGAAGAGATGCGTGCTCGCGTGTACACGCTTCTAAAGAAAGAAAAAATCGCAGTCAACGCGGCCGCCGGTCCTTTTATGGGCACATTTCACTCCCTTGGAGTCCACATCATGCGGCAACATGGATCGTTGAACGGCATCCCAAAGAATTTCAGTATACTCGACGAAGAAGATTCAAAATCAATTATTAAAGACCTCATCCGAGAGCACGAGCTCGACCCAGACAATTATCCGCCACCGCGCATTAGGGCAATCATCAGAAATTTAAAAAACGAACTTATCACCGCGGATGACTTTGCAAAACAAGATGACGATACCCCTTACCAAAAAACTCTTGCGGCACTCTACAACGCCTACGAAACACGGTTGCAAAAGTTAAAGGGTCTTGATTTCGATGACCTTCTTTTAAAACCAGTTTTACTTCTTCAACGATCAGAAGCCGCGCGCACATGGTACGAAAACCGGTGGTCGCACATTCATGTTGATGAATACCAAGATACCAATCATGCCCAATACATCCTCATGCGGTTTCTCGCTTCGCACGGCAATATTGCGGTGGTGGGAGATATTGACCAAGCGATTTACTCGTGGCGGGGGGCCGACTGGCGAAATCTACTCCAGTTTGAAATGGACTGGCCGGACGCAAGAGTAATCACGCTCGAAGAAAATTATCGCTCAACCCAATTGATCCTGGAGGCGGCAAACGCCGTAATCCAACACAACAAAGAACGGAAAGAAAAAAATCTCCGTTCAACGAAAGAAGCGGGAGAAACCATAACCCTGACGATCCTCGAAAACGAAAGGCAAGAGGGGATGTTCATCGCAGAGTACATCGCCCATCTCGTGGGATCCAAAGTTCAGGCCGGCCAGATCGCGGTTCTCTTTCGGACAAACGCTCAATCGCGCGCCCTGGAAGAAGCGTTCTTGAAAAAAAATATACCATACCGGCTAATCGCTGGAGTAAAATTTTACGAACGAAAGGAAGTGAAAGATGCCCTTGCGTACCTAAGATACGCGCTCAACGAAAATGATTTGCTCTCTCTAAAACGTATAATCAACAGCCCTCCGCGTGGGATTGGAAAAGTATTGACGCTTAAATATATCGGAAGTAAACCGCTGGCCGCACACGAAAAAGAAAAAATAAAAAAATTCGAAGTGATTATAGAAAAAATTAAAAAGGCGGCAATGAGTGAAAGCGCTTCAACAGTATTGGCAACTGTGCTGAAAGAAGCGGGATTCCGCGCACATTATAAAGATAACAAAGCCGAGCACGATCGGTGGGAAAATATTCAGGAACTCTTTTATTTCTTCAA
>Ga0075976_124_pt1 | contig 12710 bp, 11 predicted proteins | sample RifGroA2_FD_68052 | JGI IMG/M metagenome (GOLD analysis project Ga0075976, IMG submission 68052) | Parcubacteria bacterium GW2011_GWA2_47_10b
GTGCTTGCAGGTTTATTTGGCAACCCTGCACGAAATATCGGTTACAATGTCTATTATAAAATAGATTTTATTGATAACTCTCTTGGTCATCCTGACGGCTGGGTTATCGGACAAAAAGAGGATACAACTGGAGCTATAAACGAAAGCCGCATTTTTAGTTCGAGTGAGTGCTCAAATCAAGAGCGGCCTTCACCCGACCGAGCTATTGTTATAGGTGATCGTGTTGAGGTTACGTTAGGTACAAACATCAGAGATGCCGATAACAGTTGGGCTGTTCTTGGAGTCGCAAGGGCGGGCACCAGTGGTACAGTTGTCGATGGCCCGCGTACATATACATGGCGGGTGACATCGGGCGGTCAAATTCGCATAAACCGCGCGACTATGTGGAAGGTAGATTTCAATCCGCCAGTCGGTGGGATTAGTAGCGGTTGGGTGTGGGAAAATAATGTGCGTTTTTGCACGAGTTGTGGCGGCGGCGGTGGAGGAGGTGGTGATACCACAGAACCAACAATTTCAATCACATCTCCAACATCATCAGACGCATATACAACATCAGCGACTCCACTCACAATCTTTGGAACAGCGAGCGATAATGTGGGAGTTATTTTAGTTGCTTGGGCAAATGACCGAGGCGGGGCAGGTCTTGCAACATTGAGCAACACAAGATGGGATGCTTCTATTGCCCTTCAAATCGGAGAAAATAGAATTACCATAACGGCAACAGATTTGGCAGGAAATCAAGCGAGTGATGTTTTGACGGTGACGTATGCTCCGAGTGTCGTGGGAGGTAAAGGAAGTATGCAATCGTGTTCGTATGGGGATGCGCGTGCGGATGGGAATAATATTATTTTCAATGCCTATGATGTAAAAAACACGGCGGCGATGTCGTTCGCCGTTTATTTTTCTGGCAGTGAGGCAAAATGGTATCCGGTAAATACAAATGGACAATCAACAGTATCGGCGATTGTTCCCATGAGCGATTGGCAAAACGATGCGCAATATGGTGTCAATGTTTGGTTGTGGCCATCAGTCGCGCAAACGCAAAACGTGATATGCACAACATTTCTTTTCAAAAAAACTGGCAGCGCAATTGAAACCGTTCAAGTGTTGAATCGGCCAACGGATGACCCCATACCAACGATAGATAATCCCTACAACTGCGCCGGCAAGGGCAATACCTATACGCACGCAACTGGCGGTTGCTGGCAAGGAGATTATTTTGGTCCGAACTGTAGCGCAATTTTTAGCCCTGTTGGGTCTTGGCCGCCCGGGTGCCCGCTAATAAATCCAACACTTATACCGTCAGCGATTGACGTTGGCACGAAAGTAGAAGTAGTCACAGATTCCGAAACAAATCTCAATGTTCGGGATTCTGCGGGCGGCACAAAAATCGGAAGCCAGTCGCATGGCACGCAAGGATGTGTCGCAGAAGGGCCGACGCCTTCTGGCGCACGCAACTGGTTTCGTACAGACTTCTCAACAGGCGCTGATGGCTGGGTCGCGGGAGATTTTCTTAAATCAATAGGCACATGTACGCCGAATCAAACTCAAACGGGCGCAAAGTTTCAGGTTGGGGATACTGTTGCTGTCACTGAACATAAAATATATGACACAGTAAATATGCGCGGACCGGATGCATGCGGGCCAGTTTTGTGGGAGCCACTCGAGGATACACAAGGCACCATTGATCGTTCTGGTCCCATCACATGCGGCGGCGGGGCTTTCAACTGGGCGCGCTGGCATGTGAACTTCGGAGGAGGCAACTCCGGCTGGGTTGTAGAGTGGAGACTTAAGAAAGCAGTTTCAGACCAGCAAGCAGTGAACTATTGTGTGTCGCCCTATGTTGCATCCGGTGGGTGGCAGGATATACCAGCATGTCCTCCAGATGTAGCTACTGGTTTCTGTACACGGAATGGACCTAACGGCGGGGCAACTTCTTATTTAAAGTTCAGCATACCAAATGATATCCCTTCAAGCAGGTTTGTAATCGCTGGAGGCGATGGAGGTCAGACACAAGTAGCGAAATATAATGTGACACTTTATCGTGGTTCAACACAAATTTTCACACAGAGTGCTGGTGCAGGTAGTTCAGCCGGGAGCATTATTATCAGGTGGCCGAGTGCGGGCTTCACCTCCACACTCCCGAAAGGTAATTATTACCTTGTAATTCAAAACATCGGTCAATCAACAAATGTTTTCCGGCTCGAAGTTCAGGTCCCGGGGCTTATAAGTCCTGCGGAACCTGTACAACCGTTGGGCCGCGACCGGGCGAGACGAAGTATTATAAAATTCCAATCGATCGCGATCTTGAAAGTTTGCGCGTTCGATTCAACGAATTGCAAGAACCGTTTGGAGCAAGTTTCAAATGGCGATTCTGGCGCGGTAACACGCAGGTTGGATCTGATGAAATCAGCGGTGGGACAATCATTAATCTGACTCGAGGCGGGCGCGATGTTGGCGCGAATGGCGATCCAAACAAGGGCAACTACTATCTTGAAATAAAAAATGCAGGCACGAGTCTTAATCAGTTTTTCCTCGGCTGGACGTCAAATCCGGGAATCACGACGCCAGTAGAACTGTCCGAATGTAATGGAAACTGAAGTTAAAAAAACAACGGGACCGCGAGATGTGTTTTCGCATTTGCTCTCGATCATCTTTCTCTATGTAAGCGTGATTGGTTTTGGGATTTTGCTCTTTGGCATTATTGACGTATATTTTCCTGATGTGCTTTCTGATACGTATGGATGGTATGCCAAAAGCGCTCTGCGCTGGCCGCTTGCGCTGTTGGTTGTGATATTCCCACTGTATCTGTGGTTCACAAGTTATCTTGAGCGCGATCTTGAAAAAAATCCGGAAAAGCGTGCGCTCAAAATTCGCAAGTGGTTGCTTTATTTTACGCTTTTTGTAGCAACACTTGTGATCGTAGGCGATTTGGTGTCGGTCATATTCTCGTTTTTAAACGGTGAGCTGACTTTGCGGTTTGTGCTCAAGGTACTTACCGTGCTCGCACTCGCGCTTTCGGTATTTGTCTATTACGGATGGAATGTGCGCAAAGACGTTGCGGCATCACACGATCCGCGCATGAAACTTTTTGTGCGCGCAGTTTCCGCACTTGGGTTTGCTGCCGTTATTTTCGGGTTCGTTGTCGCGGGCTTGCCGCAGACCGCGCGTGATCGAGAGTTTGATCGCCGTCGCGTTTATGATCTTGAGCAGATTCAAAGTCAGGTCGCGAGCTTTTGGCAAACAAAACGCCGTCTTCCAAACTCTATTGATGAATTGCGCGACGAAGTACTTGTTGTTATACCTCCGCGCGACCCGGAAACAAATGAGAACTACGAGTATCGCACGTCAGACAAATTGTCGTTTGAACTCTGTGCGGTGTTTAAGACATCAAGTAAACAAGAGGCAGGAATAACCCAAGTAAAACCGATGGGCTTAATTGCTACGCAGGAGAGCTGGATGCACGATGCCGGTCGCGCGTGTTTCTTACGCACCATTGACCCCGAGCGGTTCGAAGCGTGAGGAGTAGCGCTTATTCATACGATCTCCAACAACGAAGATGATATCAGGATAGAGTTCCGGAAACCGGAGTTGCGTGCCAAACGGATGTGCGTTTGAAGCAACCATTCCCCAATAAACATGCTTACCCGAGGCGGCAAGAAATGGCGTTTCGTCTGTTTCTTCTACCGTGGAAGCGTATGCGGTGACCTCGCTCATGTAGGAGTCGATAATAATGTATTCTTCCTCTTCTTGAGAGGGGGGTTCCACCGCGGTCGGGGCTTGTACCGAAGTTGTAGGAGAAGTCACGGGTGGTATTAAAAGGATCGTCTTGCCCCACAAGACGCCTAAGAAAGTGGAAATAAACATTGTTGTGTACATAATTCTCGTTTCTGGCCAACAAAAAATGCCCTGTTGGGGCTAGCAGCACTCTAGCATATTAAAGCCAGTTTTGCAATACTTGAGATATGCCGCGCGAAAAGGCACTCGAATATATAAAAATTACGCGCAATGCGGGTTTTTCTGATGTAGAAATCCGCAGGGAACTCGAAAAATCCGGATGGCCCCTTGGCGAAATTGACGCGGCGTTCCATAACCTTGATCAGAGACCGGGAAAAGTCCAACCGCCACCGCAAGTCGTAAAAAAAGAACTTCCGCGCACATTTGTACAGAAGCCAAAAGAACCTATTCCACCGAAAGTGGCGCTTCCCGAACCTCACGAAAAATTACTCGACGCTCCACATACGTCGGTGCCTTATGATGAAATCAAACCGCGACAAATACCGATTTCGAAGGGCGTTTCGCCCCGGCAGCCCGTGGTGACAGATTCTCCCGCGCCGGAATTTCGTTCACGCGAGCATATGTTTTCCGGCAAGCAAGAAGAAGCCGCAGCGCCAAAAAGCCCGATTTTATTACGGCCCAACATGGTGCCGGTCGGCCATAAAAAAACTTATGTCGCCGCGTTTAGCATATTTGGCCTTATTGTGGCGTCCGCCGCGAGCGCAGGTTTTTGGTACTGGAGTGCCGTTCTGTATCCACAGAAGGTTGTAAAGGAAGGTCTCGGTTCGCTTGCGACGATGAAATCGTTTGAGTACGATACAGAATTTTCGCTGCGCGTGGAACGGGATGCGAGCGGAACCGTGGGCAGGGCAGTCCAACCATTTCTGCATCCAATGGCAAGTGTGCTCTATGGCATTGTGAGAGCCGAACAAAAGGATGGCCCCCCATCCTATACGTTCACCGTGCGTGCGAAGGGGGCGGTGGACTATCATGATCAGAACAATCCAAGATATCAGCTTGTCCTTACCCTTGGAACGCGCTCGCTTTTGGGGTCGAATGTCGAATTCGAGAGTAAGCTATCGGAGGGCGTATACTATTTCCGTTTTCTCGAGCTCCCATTTCTTGACTCTCGGGCGTTTTTTGGAGACGACGTTCCTACTTTCACAACAAAATCGCTTGAAGAAAAATGGGTATCTTTTAATCCGGTTGCATTCCAGGAAGAATTCAACGCTTCCGTTGAGAAACTCGCCAAACTTGATCCGCGTTTTCAAGAATACATCATTAGCCCAGAACACGAACCCGATCTTATCACGCAGGATAAGATAAAGCAGATTCAGGATTTGTGGGATAAAAACAGTTTCATCTCGTGGGAGGAGAAGGTATTCCCAGAAGACGTGGATGGGGAGCTCACCTACCGCGTCAAGGGCAAACTGGATAGGGAAAAGCTTGTTTCGTTTCTCGAAGAAGCGGCAAAAGTTTCTGACGATGCTGAAAGGCGTGAGATTGTTGATGCGTTTGGTATGCTGGGGGATATTGAAATAAACGCTTGGATTTCCGAGAACACCCGACGCGTTGTAAAATTAACATCTCAAACTGCGCTTACTGATCCGCATAATCCCTCCGCGGAAATCACCGAGCTTCTTTTTGAAATACGCTTCTCGCACATCGATGAGCCGGTCAGTGTTGAGCTCCCGCATGATGCTTATGACCTTAAAAATATTCTCGATCATGTTTTTCCAGAACAAATCAAAAAGCCAAAATAGCGTATGATGCGTGTTGGTGTAGTCATGGGAGGTCCTTCGAGTGAGCACGACGTTTCCATAATGTCGGGTTTGAATGTACTTCGCGCTCTCTCTGTTCTTGGACGGCACGAGGCATACCCTGTTTATATTACGCAGAGTGGGGCCTGGTTGTTTGGGGATCGGCATGAGTGGTTGAGTCCTACTGAAGCAATTGGGCGGGTAGACGTGGTTTTTAACGCGCTTCATGGCGAGTATGGCGAGGATGGCACTATTCAGCAGATACTTGACCAGCACAGGATTCCTTATACCGGTTCGTGCGCGCTTCCTTCCGCGATTGCCATGAATAAAGAAATGGCGCAAAATATTCTTGAGAAGCGCGGGCTCCGGATGCCGAAGAGTATTTGCATGACCGCACAAAATACTGACACCCGGCGGATTCTTGAGCTTGCAAGCCCACCGTGGATTATAAAGCCGCGGTCGCGCGGTTCTTCCGTGGGTGTCTCAAAAGTCAACACGTCTCACGACCTTCCTGATGCGATTAAAAAAACCCTTTCTGTCGATACGCATTTTATCGCACAGGAATATATTCCCGGGCGTGAAGTGACCGCCAGCGTTCTTGAGAATACAGATGGCACGGTGCGTCCTCTTGCCCCGATAGAGATTATCCCGCCCGAGAATGCCGATTTTTTTGACTATCAAGTAAAATACAACGGGAAAACAAAAGAGGTTTGCCCGGCCGAATTCTACGGGGCCATGGCGAAGCGCATACAAGATGTCGCGCTTGAAGCGCATGACGCACTCGGTCTTCGCCATTATTCGCGGACCGACATGATTATAAAACCCGCTTCTTCTACTCGCCGGGCGCCGGAAGTATATGTGCTTGAAGTGAATACTCTGCCGGGACTCACATCTGAATCGCTTTTTCCCAAGGCGGCCCGCCACGCGGGACTCGAATTTCCACAGTTAATTGATCATATGATTTTACTCGCAAAAAGAGGATAATAATATCAAATGCCAAATCCAAATATCATCCGCTATATTAACCAGTACCGGAACCAATACTCCGAGATTCAGCTGCGGCAAAAACTACTGGAAGCAGGATATGATTCGGGCGACGTTGATCGCGCGTTTTTCGATGCGCGCGCAACGGGGGGCGTTTGGAAGCGGAGGGGAATAAAGGTCCTGCAATTTATTTTGGGATTTGCGGCTGTTTGCGGGCTGTACTGGCTTGAAGTGGTGATTATGCTTGGAGTTGCTGACTATCTTTTTTCCTCTTATTATGGCTTTAGCCGGTTACTTACTTTTTTTGTCATTCTTTATCTCATCTTTTCTGCGGTTCATTTTTTTATCGCTTTCTTTCTCATTCGCCCGCGTTGGAAAGCCGCTTTCTGGGGAGTAGTGATTGGGCTTTTGGCCCCTGTGGTATTTATAGGCGGGGTATTGATTTTCCTATGGTTTGCGTTTCGGGGATTTTAGTATTTTACGGCCATGATATACTAAAACGAGGTCTATGAGCGAAGAGATTCAGGACATAAAACAGCGGCTTGAGCGGATTGAAAAGGCGCTTGGTATTGTTGAGGCCGAGAAGCCGTATTTATTTGAAAGAATCCCTGCGCCGCCTACCGCGACTGGCGAAATACCTCCGCCGCCCCCGCCAACTGCGGGGAGTGAAGTGAAATCTACGTTTTTCTCTCGCGGTGCGGAAGATTTTGAGTCATACATCGGCCAGCGTTGGCTTGCGGTTGTCGGCATTGTTGCGGTTATCATCGGCGCGTCGTTTTTCCTGAAATACGCTTTTGACAACAATCTCATCGGAGAAACGGGCCGCGTTATCCTCGGGCTTTTGGGCGGTCTTGTCTTTGTTGGTTTGGGAGAGTATTTCTCCAAGAAATATGAAAAGTACTCGTGGGTTCTTTCCGGCGGCGGCATTGCGCTTTTCTATCTCTCCATTTTTGCTGCGTTTGCATACTATGATCTCATTGCCCAACTTCCGGCGTTTGCCTTTATGATTGTGGTCACCGTATTTGGCGGCGGGCTTGCGATTCGATACAGCGCTTTCCCGCTCGCGGTGGTTGCCGTGACCGGCGGTTTCTTGACGCCGTTCTTACTTTCAACGCCCGTTGATAATCAGATTGGGCTTTTCACTTATCTTGCGATCCTCAACTTTGGGATTCTCCTCATCGCTACGTTCCGCAACTGGCGCGCGCTCAATCTCATCGGACTGATAGGTACATTTATTTCTTTTGGCTCATGGTTCGGATTTCATTACAACGATTCAAAGCTGTTTTTGACGGAACTTTACCTTATTGTATTTTTTGCCGAATATCTTTTCGCGACGATACTCGGGAATCTATTTTCCGAAGCGGAATCGCGCGCGGATGATCTTGGGCTTTTAACTCTCAATGCCGCGTGGTTTTACGGATGGAGTTATGGATTGTTGCGCGCTGATTACGAGCCGTATTTGGGAGTGTTCACGGCGCTTATGGCGGCGCTTTATATATTTCTTGCTTATATCGCGCTTACTGCAAAAGCGAAAGATCGCAGTCTCGGTCTTTTCCTTGGGGCGATCGCGCTTATTTTCTTGACTCTTGTGTTTCCGGTTCAGTTTTCGGATCATTGGATTACCATTGCGTGGGCAGTCGAGGCGGTCATACTCACGTTCGTTGGATTTTCGCTTGGGCGTGAGGAGATTCGCTACGGCGCTCTTTTCGTTCTGGCCATTGCGCTTATGCGGCTTTTTGCGCTTGACACAAATATCCGGAGTATCGTAGATCACACGATATTATTCAACGTCCGTGTCATGACATATGTTGTCGTTATCGCGTCAGCGGTTGTCATGCAGGGCCTATACATGCGCGGCACGCCGTCTTCCGGAGAGAAAAATGCGGTTGTGGCGCTTGGGGCGCTTTGGAATATTCTTCTTCTTGCGATTTTGAGTCTTGAGGTCAGTGCGTTTTTTGAAAAGAAAATCGCGCTTCTGCGCGAGGCGGCGGTAAGTAAGGGAGAAAATTGGTATAACGTATATGATACCGGTGAATACCGAAGACTCCTCAACCAAGGAAATGTCTCGCTTTCAGTTCTATGGGCGCTCTATGCGTCGCTTGCACTTGTTGTGGGTATGATTCGAAAAAGCAAGTCAGCTCGATGGGGGGCCCTTATTCTCTTTGGGATAACGCTTGTTAAGGTATTCTTTGTTGATCTTGCGAGCTTACCGACGGTTTACCGCTTTATATCATTTATGGTGCTTGGCGTTTTACTCCTCGCGGGATCATATCTTTATTACCGAAATCAAAAAAGACTCTCGTCATGAAGAGGACTACTCTATTTTTCCTGTTTTTTCTCGGCGCGTATGCGTTCAATGCATATGCGGATTTTGATCGCGCTCTCTGGCAGTTTAAAAAACGGATCGAGGGCGTTTCGTCGCCCGGTTTTGTTCTCCTTGATCTCGATGAAGAAGTATTTAATGGAGCTAAAGAAAATTTTTCCGATATCCGTATTGTCAGCGACAATGGCGGTGAGGTTCCTTTTACGTTCGCGCCCCAAGGGGATCGGTCGCAGATTTCGAATTTGCCTGCGCGCATGTTTGACCTTTCGTTTCGCGAAGGCGAATCAACGGAATTTACGGTTGATCTTGGGAGCGCGGGACAATTTCACAATAACGTAACGATTGGGACTCCTTCTGAAAATTTTCGGCGCGTAGTTGAGATCGAGGGAAGCAACGACGCGAGCTCATGGAGGACGCTTACTAAAAAGGGACAAATATTTGATTTTACAGTTCGGGATGAACGCCCCGCGCACGTTGAAGATACCACCATTGATTACCCGGAGAGCACCGTGCGGTACTTGCGCGTTAAGATTCTTGATCACGGAGAGGATCCTCTGCGGGTGGAGGGGGTAACGGTTTCGCTTCATGTCAATACTGCCGCGAAAGAAACGGTATTTCAGCCCGAGATTTCTGCTGTTGAAAATAGTAAAGACCAGGCGACCGAGATCATCGCTGATCTTGGAGGTAAGGGTATTCCGACGCGCAGGGCAAGATTCAGTATTGGGGGTGAAAATTTCAATAGGCGTGTTGATGTATCTGCAAGCAATGACCGTCAGAGCGGTTGGCGTTTTGTGGGAAGCGGAGTGGTGTTTCGCACCGATACTTCAAAATTCCAGGGGGAAAACATCGAATTTTACTATCCAGAAACGCAAACACAATTTCTTAAGTTTTCTATTTATAATCGTGACGATCAGCCGCTCGATATCCGTGGGCTGCAAGTGTTTGGTGTGGTACGCACCCTTGTCTTTAACGCGTCAGAGGAAAGTTCGTACACGCTTTTTTATGGCAATACTGAAGCGCGACGCCCTCAATACGACATCGAGCGCCTTTTTCCATATCTTGAAGAAGGGAGCATGAGCCGGGTATCTTTGGGGCCGCAAGAAAAAAATTCCGACTACTCGCCCCCGCTTCCGCCGCTGACCGAGCGCAATAAATTTCTTTTACCAACAGCGCTTGGCGTTATTGTCGCCATACTTGCGTTTTTGCTTTTGAGACTTTTTACGAAAAAAATAGAACCCTTGTCCGACGGGCCGAAAGTGTGAGCCGGTAAACGGTTGTCCTCTTAATAAAATTCTGTTATTATGCTCGTGCCGGGCCCGTAGTTTAGTGGTAAAACGACCGCTTTGCATGCGGTAGCCGGGAGTTCGATTCTCCCCGGGTCCAAATCAAATTTGGTGGTGTTTGTTTGAAAAAATCAGATCGTAAAATGAAATTTATACAAAAATTTAAAAATATTCTAACTCCGCGCCTCCTTGTTATTTCGTTTCTTATTGTAGTTCTGGTAGTTTCAGGGATGGTGCTCGTTAAAGAATACAGAGTGTTATACAAAATTGGTGTATTAAAACGTCCACAACATCCGAGAGAATTACCAGAAAAAATCACTATTAATGATATCAAACCATGGATGACTTTTGATTATATAAACAAGCAATTCAATTTGCCGGATGGTTATTTCAAGGATGCTTTGAATATTAGTGACTCCGCCTATCCGAATCTGCCCATAGATAAATTTTTCAAGCGCGACCGGATAGATCCCAGAACTGCCGTAGAAAAAATTAGACGACTGATACTTGCGAGAAACTCCGAATCCCCGCAACCCACAAGTCGATGACTATTGTATTAGAATCACTTTTAGCGTTTATTCTAGTTTATAAATATGCGGCATTGTTCGTTATTACGTTTGTTGCTGCTTTTTTTCTCCCTTTGCCGGCAAGCACAACCTTGGTTGCCGCAAGCGCTTTCGCATTCCAAGGATATTTCAGTTTTCCGGCGGTGTTCGGAATCGCGCTCTTGGGAAATATCGCGGGCGACAACTTGGGGTTCTTTATCTCAAAAAAATATGGCGAAGAATTATTACGTTTGATCGGATTTAAAAAAATACTCACCTCGCCCAATTTCCATATGTTGAAAGAATACACCAAAACAAACACAGCGTCGTTAATTTTCGTTAGCCGATTTATGACGGAGATCGGTCCGTCCGTTAACGTTCTTTCCGGCATTATAGGTATGTCTTACAGAAAGTACCTTTTTTACGAGATTACCGGTGAGGCGTCGTACGTCTTGCTTTATAGTTCTATCGGCTATTATCTTGGAAGTAGATGGGAGAACGGCGTTAATTTTTTGACCACTGCTGGCATTTTTATGACATCACTCGGGCTACTATTCTTTTTGATACAATCAAGATTATTCAAGCGTGGACGCAATTTATCATAAGTCGTCTTCGAAAAGTCATTAGATTATTTTGTATGAGAAAAATCATTGTCATCGGCAGTATAAACATGGATATTGTAAGTCAGGTCGAAAAACATCCCCGATCTGGTGAAACGGTTAAAGGTAAAGATTTTTCATAACTTGGCAAAGTTGGCGAGGACGCCTTTGGTAAAGCTTTGCTCCAATTTTTTAAAAACGAAGGCATGAATACAGATAGTATCGCAGTAAGTGAAAAAATCACAACCGGCGCCGCTTTTGTTGCGGTAGATAGTAGTTCGGAAAATATTATTTATGTTAGCGGTGGGGCTAATGATGATCTCACATCTGCCGACACGAAACGTGTTGAGATAGAACGAGGAGATATAGTTTCCGCAACTCTTGAGACGCCAGTTGAAACAACAAAGCAACTTTTCAATGAAGCGAGAAAGATTGGAGCAAAAACAATCCTGAATGCCGCTCCCGCGATTTTAGATGCAGAGGTGCTGTTTCCGCTTGTGGATTATCTGATTGTGAATGAGACGGAATTATCTGTTTTTGCTCGAACAGAAATTCCAAAAAACGAGAAGGAAGTTGTTGAAGCTATGAAAAAACTGCAAAAGAGTGTAAGAAATATTATTGCTACCTTGGGGAGCAAGGGAGTTGTTGCTCTTATTGAGGAAAAAGTGATTACGCTCAATGGACATAAAGTGAAAGCTGTTGATACAACCGCCGCTGGTGATTGTTTTGTTGGAGCTTTCGTGGTTGCACTCCAAAATGATAAAATCATCAAGCAGGCAATGGACCTTGCAAACGTTGCGGCGGCAATCAGTGTGCAACGGCCCGGCGCCTCCTCATCGTTGCCAACAAAAAATGAGATGGAGAATTTTTTAACCAAAGCATAAAACTATGAAAATCACAAAATTTGGGCATTGTTGTTTGCTTGCTGAAGAAAACAGGGTCAGAATTTTGACCGACCCCGGAACTTACTCAACACAACAGAGCGAAGTAAAAAATATTGACTTTGTGCTTATCACGCACGAACACCAAGACCATTTTCATATTGATTCGCTGAAAGCGATTTTGAAAAATAATCCGCAAGCAAAAGTTATTACAAATAAAAGCGTCGGCACGCTTTTAGAGAAAGAGGGCATTGCTTTCAGCGTAGTTGAAGACGGCCAAAGTTCTAACGAGAAGGGTGTATTGATTGAGGGCTTTGGAAAAGACCATGCTCTCATGCACGCCTCAATTCTACCTATCCAAAATACGGGCTACTTTATCGCAAATCGATTTTTCTATCCGGGAGACGCTTTTACCAATCCAGACAAACAAATTGAGATTTTGGCTTTGCCCGTTGCGGGGCCTTGGATGAAGTTGCCGGAAGCCATTGACTACGCGCTCGAGCTCAAACCAAAAACCTGTTTTCCTGTGCATGATGGCATTCTAAAATCGCCCGGCTC
>Ga0075976_117_pt1 | contig 12700 bp, 9 predicted proteins | sample RifGroA2_FD_68052 | JGI IMG/M metagenome (GOLD analysis project Ga0075976, IMG submission 68052) | Parcubacteria bacterium GW2011_GWA2_47_10b
TATCTAGCGCAAATACAAATACCGGCGGCACCGTGATCCCGAGTCTCGGGTATCTCGTAGTGTATCGCGATGGCGATGGCGACTTTGAGCTCAATAATGCCGGTGGCGACACGGTGCGGCTCTTTACCGATCTTATTTCAAATGGCGGCGCGCTTGTTGACAGCCATACATACACGGTTGCCGCTCCTGACGATAAATCGTTTGCGCGCGTGCCCGACGGCGCGGCAAATTGGATTGATCCGGATGCAACGCCGGGCGAGCCGAATACCGCATTTGTTTCGGTAAATGGCTCGAATGAGCCCGTACAATTTCCGTCGCGGCCAATGTTTAGAAGCGACGGCCCGCGCTTTACAATAGTTGTTTTGCCAACTCCGCTGGAGGAGCCACCACCAAGCGATGAACAAATAACAACTGACGAAAAAGCAAAACCCGAAGAGCCGGCTGTTACGAATGTCGAAGCGCCGCAAACTGACAGTACGGGTCCGGATGGTGATACGCCGCCGCAAGACGAGAATGCTACGAGTACGCCCGAAGTTATAAATTCTGAAAGTCCAACACCGAGTGTTGGACAAGAGGAACAGGATGCGCCGCCCGTTGCGTCGGTAATTGACGCGCTGGTATCTCCAGAGCCAACACCGGAAGCTCCAATGCCACCAGCAGAAATAATTGAATCAGCTCCTGAAGAAACACCCCCACCGCCAGAACCGGTAGTGACACTACCGGAACCCGAGGTCGCGCCAGAGAATCCAGCTGTCACAAGCGAATAATATGTTTCGTCATCACTACAAAAAAATTATTCTGGGGTCCGCATTGAGTGCACTCGTAATTGTGCTTTTTGGTTCTATCCGAGTCGGCGCGCAAAACGTCACGATTGATCCGAATCTCAACGTAAGTCCAAACGTTATTTCTTTTGAAACAACATTTCCTGGCGAAGTGAATTTTAGACCGCTTACTGTAAATTTGTCTTCGGAGTTTATACAAAGCCCCATTCACGACGATGTCGAATATCGCATCGTACAGCGTACGAAGCCGCGCGTTGATACAGAGTCCGAGCGCGATTATTGCGGCGTGCATCCGGAAGACCTTACGCGCTGTTATCCTTCGCTGTGCCCGTATCTTTCAAAAGAGCCCGATGGCACGCCTGCAAACGACACTGGCGTTCCCGCATTTCATGATCCTACCGCGTCTTCAAGTATCGCCTACGGGCGGCTTGCAAAATCCGATAACGACACCGAAGACAATTGGGTGATTGATTTGCACACGCCGTGTTTTCGCGGTCAGTGCGATCAGGACAACCCAATCCCTCCGCAGTATCAACTTGACCCTGCGCTTAACGGCGAAGTTTTTGGTTGTGATCTTGTGGTTGAAGTTGAGCGCGTCAGTTACAGCAAAAATTGCCCACTGTGCGAAGTTGACCAGAGCGGCAATCCGGTAGTTGTGGACGTATCAAGCAACGTGACGATTGATTTTAATCAAGATCCGCCGACGTACAGCGGCGATCCAGCATTGTTGCCCTATTTTAGTTACGATAAAGCGAGTACGACGCCGAGCGGCTGGAATGCGATATTTAATCTTGGCGGCAAAGGGCTACACCTGAAACCCGGAGTGACAATTTCAACGACACCGGTTGGCACGGGAAATTCAAACTTTGCTCCCGGCATTATTGTCAAATCCGATTGCACGCTGAATGCCGACGCAGGATCAAAAATTATTGTTTCGTCAGACAACAAAGATGGCGGAAATATTTTGCTCAACATCGGAAACGACGTTACGATCAACGGGCTTGTGCAAAATGAACAAAAGGGCTCGGTGAAGCGGCCCGGAAATATCACGATTGCAAGTTGGTGCGGCGATATCATTGAGGGAAGAAGCGGGCTTGTGGAAACGGTGGGCAGGCACTACGGCGTGCGCGATATAAACATTCTTGCATGTGATATTGGTGACATTGAAATCAACGGGCTCGTGATGGGCCGCGCGGCGATTAATTCTCCGAGCGTGATCTCCCAGCCTGATATCAACGTGGCGGCATTTGGTGGCAAAGTGGATGTCAATGCAGACACGCCGGCTCCGCTTTATCCAAACTTCAGCTACAACGGTTCACGAAAAGATCTTTGGGGCGGACTTCTCTCGTGGATTGCCGGTGATAAAACTCCGGGCACAGTTCGCGTGCAATCTTACGGCGATACTACGGTGCGCGGGCATGGACGGAGCAATGACGATAGTTTTGGCGCGGTTTCGGCAAAAGCATTTACTGGTGATCCGTTTGGCGGAGTGGTGGATGCGCGCTCGATTACAGGAAATATTTCCGGTTTTGATCGCGCGTTCGATGTTTCTGGTAGAAATCTCAACGCAAATCCCGTTACCGCGCGCATAAATCTTGCCGCCGCAAAAAGCGTATTTACTTCTCGTCCTGGTGCCGATGCGACTTTTGGTCCAGTGGTTGATGCTTCGGCAACCGGCTCGCAATCTAAAGGCGGTAAAAACGATATCCGCGGATATCAGGGCGGCATTACAAATGCTGTGAACAGCATTATATCGGCATTTGGTTCTGGTACGGGTGCGGTTTCAGGCACAAATAATCTTCAATCGTGCGCTGGCGTGGTAGATAACGGCACAATCACTCCGATCGACTCAAACCCCGGTGACGACATCGGCTCATGCTCCTCAAGCTCTCCACAGCCACTGTGGCCCGATTGCTCCGTCTTCCCCGGCCTTTCGATGCCATAATCTTCGGTAAGTAAAAGCCGTTTTTTGCGTCTTAGTATGTATTAATGGCTATGTTTGATACACTAATAACATGAAAAAAACACTTGCGGGTTTACTTTTGGTGAGCTCAATTCTTATTGTGGCTCCCGTTGCATATGGAGCTGGGCTCACGCAAGCTCAAATAGATTCCATACTTAGCATACTTCGTTCTTTTGGAGCAGAAGAGAGCATCGTCGCAAATGTCCGGACGGCATTGACGGGTGGTGGTTCAACCACGCCGCCAACAGAGTGGTGCCATACGTTTAATAAAAACTTACGCGTTGGTGACCGTAGCGACGAGGTTCGTGAATTGGAGATTGCACTCGACAAAGAAGGTTTTGCTGTTGTTCTCTCGGATAAAGCTCGAGATCCGCTCTTTAACGAATCATTCGCATCGGCTGTCACTGGTTTTCAAGAAAAATATCGTGATGAAATTTTAACGCCGCTTGGATTAAAATATGGAACGGGTTTTGTAGGTAATGCTACACGCAAAAAACTCAACGCGCTTTATGGATGTGGAAGCGGCGGTGGCAGAGTTGTTGAAGTAACGGTACCGGCGTCGTTTTCACTTACCGTTGGCGGGACTGCCCACATTACAAGCAAACGTGATACGACGGTTAAACTCAATAGTATCGCAAGTAATTGCCCATCGGGCGCATATTGTTCAAATTTCATGGCGCCGAGTTTTACTGCACTTATTACGGTAACAAATTCAGGTGGGTGTGGCCGCGATGCGAGTCCGCTTTGCCTCGGACCTCCGGGTTTTACTCGTGACTATATGATGAAAGTTGGCGAGTCAATTCCGATTTTTGAGTTGACACTTCATCTGGTAAGCATTGATGGCGCAGAAGCGAATTTTAAAATTGATACTACATCATCGCCGCCTGATGGTAACAAGCCGCCCGTTATCAAAGGTGTGAGTGGGCCAGTCAAACTCGGTGTGGGGGAAACTGGCACGTGGACAGTAAGCGCGTCGGATCCCGAAGGCGCGAGTTTGCGTTACTCGGTTGTGTGGGGAGATGAGCGCCAAGGCGTTGCCGGTTCCGGCACGATTCTTAAAGAAAACCGCACTGGCTCGATAAATAGTCAAGAAGTTTCGTTTACGCATTCTTTTTCAAGCGCCGGAACGTATAAAATTCTGTTTTCTGTCACTGATAATGCTGGTAGCGAGGCGCGTTCAACAATAACGGTTAGTGTTGGTGAGGCAACAGAAAAAAACGGGTATCTTTATCTTGTGCCCGAGGATATTGAGTTGGAAGTCGGCGAGTCTCAAGAGATCAAGGCATACTATCAACCGCCGATGCCGCTGTGCGCGAGCGGATACGCGTGTATTCAAATGATGCCTGTGCCTTATCGCGTTGCCGCGAAATTTGCATCCGATAATTTGGAAGTGGTTGATATTGCTATTGCAATACCGATGTGTATTCCTGCTGATCCAGCAAGCGGCAACTATTGCGGAGAGATGGCAATCGTGCAAGGCAAAAAGGCAGGATCGGCGACAATAACTGCTACTTACAATGGCTTGTCTGCGAACGCAGAAGTAGAGGTCAAATAGTTTTCTGTGGATAAGTGGGATCATCCTCCTTGCTTGTTTGATATAAAATATAAGCGAGGGTCGTTTGTTATTGGATATATTTTTAATTAATAAGAAAATGGATAGTAATAAATTGGTTATTGCCATAGTGGCAGCGCTTGTTATCGGCGGAGCGGCAGGGGTTTATTACGGCGCGGCCAAGGGGAGATCACAGGGTTTTGACGATGGTAAAAAGGCGGGGCTCGCCGAGGCGACTGAAAACGCGAAAAAAGAGGCGGCCGCAGAGATTAATCCTTTTGGCGAAGCCGCTACCCCGGTTAATCCTTTTGCTGAAGAAGCAAATCCGCTTGAAAATGTTAAGACAAATCCTTTTGAATAGTCCTATGCGTTCTTATTACGATATCGGCTTCGCTGCATTTTTTGGATTGGTTTTAACTGCGGGAGTTGTTTTTGCAGCGAATATTTTTGATATTACATATCCGATCGCGGAGCTTGGCGGTTGCGAGAGCCAATCTGCATGTAAAAATTACTGCGACAAGCCGGAAAATGCAGACGCGTGTCAGGCGTTTGCGGAGGCAAAGGGGCTTGTGAAAAAAGAGGAGAGGCAGGTTGTTGACGAGCAAAAGAAGGGGCCTGGCGGCTGCGCGTCAAAAGAAGATTGCCGCACTTACTGCGATGATCCTGTACACACGGAAGAGTGTATTGATTTTGCCGAGCGCGAGGGCCTGATGTCGAAAGATACGGCAATGCGCGCTCGTGGGGCGTTTAAAGAACGCGTCGAGCCGCAGGAAGGGCCGGGCGGCTGCAAGAGCGAGGATGACTGCCGTTCCTATTGCGATAACGATGCAAATTTCGACGAATGCATGAAATATGCCGAGGAGCACAAGTTGATGTCAAAAGAAGAAATCGAGCGTGCGCGCAAGTTTCGCGACAAAACTGGTCCCGGAGGATGCAAAGGTAGAGAGTGCAAAGATTATTGTGATGAGTCTGGGCACGAAGAAGAGTGTCTTGAGTTTGCTGAAAAAGAGGGCCTGATTCCAAAAGAAGAAGTTGAACGCGCGCGGAAGTTTATTAGTGCTTCAAAAGATGGCGGACCGGGCGGATGCCGCGGGCGCCAATGTGAAAATTATTGCAATGACCCCGTACATCGTGACGAGTGTTTTGATTTTGCGAAGAAAAATAATCTTATTTCTGAAGACGAGATTACTAATATTGAACGCGGGAAAAAACTTGAGGAGAAGGTAAGAGAAGCCGGCGGACCGGGCGGATGCAAAGACGAAAAATCCTGCATGGAATATTGTAAAGATCCAGCGCATGTTGAAGAGTGTCTCGGGTTTGCAAGTGCGCATGGTGGTATGGATCGAGATACTGCAGAACGAATGCTTAAGCAATTTGTTGACGATGGGGAACGGTTTGGACCTCGGCCTGTTGGGCGTCCGGGCGAGTTTCAGCCGCGACAGGGTGAGATGGAAGAACGCTTTCGTAAATTCGAGGACTTTGAAAAGCTTGAGCGCGAGTTTCGTGGTAATGCACAGTTTGGACCGCCGCCCGAGGGCGAGGGTCAACCGGGTATGTTTTCTCCTGGCGGGCCGCGCGAAAATCAAGGGCCACCGCCGGATGGCGAAAGACCGGGCGTGCCTTATCGCACGGGTCCGGGTGGATGCAAAACGCCAGATGAGTGCATGAAATATTGTTTTGAGCACCGTGATGAATGTGGACTGAAAGAGCCGCCCCCTCCGGAGCAAAGACTGCCACAGCGTGAAGGTGAGCCACAACAGCGTCCAGATGGTAGGCCGTTTGAAGGTGGTGAGTTTAGGCCCGAGGGTCGTCCTTTTGATGGTAGTCCTCCTACCCCCGATGAACAGAGATTTTTCGGTATGCCGCCTCCTCATGGCTATCAAAAAGATGATGGCGGTTTTAGCCCTCCTGATGGGGATTTTCAGGGTTCCGGCGAGTTTATAAGACCACCGGAGGATCGGCCTCAAGAGCTAATGCTTTCACCAGAACCGGTCCCGACGGGGGATAGTGGCGGCTTTCAACAACCGCCTTCGCCAGAAAATCATCAATTGCGTTCGCCTGTTCTCCGTGCGATCGGAACTGTTCTTTTCTCTCCAGTGATTCTTTTCGAACGAGTCCTCCGCTAGCTGAATGTTCGAGTACTTTGTTTGAGGTAGCCATGTGCGAAGGCACTACCGCTCATTATACTTTTCCCTTCGGGCTGTATCGAATCTATAATCAATATTCCGTCCCCACATCCAACGAGAAGGTTATTGTGCTCAAGCATAAGCTCGCCGGGCCCGAGAGTTCTTTGTGTTTCTATTTTCGTCGTTGCTTTGAGTATTTTGACATGTTTGTCATTGAGCTGTGTCCATGCTGATGGCCAAGGAGTATAAGCGCGAATGGATCGATTAATATTTTCTGTTCGATCATGCCAATTGATTTTTCCGTTTTCTTTTTTGACTAGTTTTGTAAATGTTGCACGGGCATGATCTTGTTCATGAGTTTGTAACTTGCCGGCCACCCAGGGAAGAATAATCTCTGCGAGTAAATTACCCCCAATTTTTGCGAGCTTATCACCCAAGGTTAAAAACGTATCATTGGGTTCGATTGTAAGCTCACGCTGCGCGAGTATTGGTCCGTGATCAACTTGCGTGTCGGTGAGCATAATGGTAACTCCGGTTTTTGAGTCGCCAGCGAGAATGGCCGTTTGGATAGGTGAAGGACCGCGGTATTGGGGGAGGAGTGATGGATGAACGTTGAGAGTTCCCCGCAAGGGGAGCGCAAGAATGTTACTTGGGAGGATTTTACCGAATGATGCGATGACAAAGAGATCTGATTTTTTTGGGCTTGCGAGCATCGGTATTTTGTGTGTTTGTAGATACTTTTCGACTGGTCCAGGTTTTGTGATGACCCCCGCAAGATAGTAACGATGCTCAAGCAATGCCTCGAGCACCGGAATGGAAAACTCTGAACTTCCGAAGAATACTATTGAAGGCGTTTTCATGTATTTTCGGTCTCTTTGACGACGGTGAGTTTTTTTACCTTGTCGATGAATAGCACTCCGTTTAGGTGGTCGATTTCATGCTGGATGAGACGTGCAAAAAGTTTTGAAGCGCCGCGTTCAAAGACGTGCCCTTTTTCATCGCGCGCCCGTACACGAATTTTTTCTGCGCGTTCCACCTCCCCATATTTTTTCGGTACGCTTAAACACCCCTCAACTCCGTTGAATTTCTTTGTGGAAATTTTTATGATTTCAGGATTTATGAAAGTATAATATTCCCACTTTTTATCTGTGTCTTTTTCTTTTCCAAAGCGGTCGTCCGGGTGTTTCAATTTTTTATCAATTACAAGTGCTTCTTCGGATGCGAGGAATATTCTTTTGGAAATTCCTATTTGCGGGGCTGCAATGCCGATGCCTTCAGATGTTGCACGGAGAGCTTTTGACATTGCATCGATGGTCTTAACAAGCCCCGATGTGCCGAATTCGGTCTCTTTGACGGCAATTGCATTTTTTCGCAATACTTGATTTGGTGTTGTTACAATTTGATTTGACATAGAGATACTATAGAACACTCTCGGGATCGACGACAATGTCCCACTCTCTGCTGTGCGCATCAAGAAGGTGTTTTAGGTTTTCGCTCTGTGTATGCCAGTTATCTTTTGATATTGAAATTAGGATATGGTGTTTTGTAGAATCGAGGAAGGAATCGTATGATGATATGTTTTCTATATACGATGTAATTAGTTTCTCTGCTCGGGAAATACGCGCTTCACGCTCATTTTTATTTTTATGAGAAATTGTGATTTTTATAAAGAGCGTATATGGTGGCAGGTGTGTTTTTCTGCGTTCTTCGAGTTCTAGGGCAAGAAATGATTTTACTTTTTGCTGGAGGAGATGTTGAAAAAGTGGATGGTTGGGAAAGCGCGTCTGAATAATAGAAGGGCCGCCAGTAATTTTTTCAGCTAGTTTTAGGATGAATGTAAGCGCGCGTTCATTAACGTGGTATTCAGGAATTGAAAAAAGGTTGTCCATATTTACGATAATGCCGTGATGCGCCCGAAGTGTTGGTTCTTCGAGGATCATGTCTGTTCCAATGAGAATGCCAGACTCTGATTGGAGGAAGTCATTTTTTACTGCCTCACGTTTTTTTTGCGTTGTGACAGTATCGGCATCATAAATCCAGCAGGGTCGGTCGGGCGCAATCTTTTTTACCTCTGCGAATATGCGTTGAGTGCCGGTTCCGTACCCCCTTAAATTCCACCCGCCGCAATGCTCACATTCAGCATTTGCGGAAGTTTTTTTTCCGCAACGTCGACACCAATAGTATGCCTGTTTACCTTGATAAAGAACAAGCGGGGTGTGGCATGTGTTACAGACGATATTTGTTCCACAGTCGCAGCAATAGATAAAGGTATAAAAACCCTTTCGGGTTGTAAGTAAAATTGTAGGACGGGTGTCAGTAATTAAAAGACGTTGTATGTCTTCACAAAGAACGTTTTTTTGATCTGACGCTATCCCAGCGAGCGTGATGGGCGAGGCGTTTTTAAGGCGCGATGAAATATAGAATAATTTTGTATCGTTTTGGAGGTCGGTAAGGGCAGGGAAATATTTGCCTTCAATATAACGTGTCTGAATGACGCGAGCGAACATTTTGATGGCTTCAGTAATTGGAAAAAAAGGCCGCCTCGGCCTCCGATAATGAATTGAATCTGCATCTTCAACGATTATAAAATCTTCATTTCCGTGAAGAAGACCAAGCGCGATCGGTGTTGCAATAATAAGTTTGGATTTTTGTGGTCCGGAGAAACGTTCGTGTTGGGATTGGAAGTCCTTTTTCGTGATGTCTCCGTGTATAACAATCGGTTTGTTCGGTAAATCCATACATGCGAGTGAGATATATTCGGCCAACAATACCGTTGGTGTGATAATTACAACTGTTTTGTTTTTTGCGTGAGCTTCGCGAACAAGTGTTTTATAATAATGAATTCGCTCCGCTAGTGTGCCAATAACAACTTCCGGTTGATAATACTCGAGCTCTCTTTTTTTCGGCGTTAAATCAACATGACTGTTAGTACTCGTGAGAATAGGGGATGGAATAAATAGTTTCATGATTGGTCCAATAGCTTCGCGATAGAAATTGCTCAACTCTTGTGCGATAGGTAGTAGTAGTTTATTGAATGGTGGAGGATCCGCAAGGACCTTATCTATCTTCTTCAATCTAAAAAGACCTTTTTTTAAAACAATCTTTTGGGATGAGACTGGCTCGGTATGTATGAGAACAGCGGACAGCTTCTTCTTATTAACAGTGATTTCTACAAGGGATCCTGAAGATGCGTGTTGCTTCATAAAGTATGTAAGACCATATAAATTGTCTTTTCCATGGTGATTGATGGGAGAAACGGTCGCGATTTTCATTATCCTAATTGTAACGTTTATTTTTATGTTCTTGCAATAATAGTAAGTACCGTTACCATGAGCATATGGGTAAGTTATTCGATATAGTCAAAATATTTCTATTCGCGGTTATAATTGTTATACCGATTCATGCTTTTTTAATTCAGCCGTATATTGTTTCTGATAACATTATGGCGCCTCAATATAGTAAGGGTGATATTGTTCTCGTGAGCCGGATTCCTTACTTTTCAAATGAATTTCAAAGGAATGACATTATTGTATTTCGTGATTCTGTCAATAGAAAGGAAAAGCATATTAGTAAGATTATTGGTATGCCGTATGAGCGAGTTACCGTAAATGATGGGATTCTGATGATCAAATCAAATGAGAGTATTATATATAAACAGGACTTGGCGCTTTTTGGGACTACTGTTGCTTCGTTGGAAGATCTTGGCAATCTTGATGAACATGAGTTTTATATATTGGGGAACAAATGGATTGAAGGAGTTTCTGGCATTATTGATTCACGATTTATTATAGGTAAACCTGTAATCACGATTTTTAAGGCGAAATAACTGATTATATTCCCTTGGCTAGAAAATATATAGTAATGTTTATATAGTATTATTACTTTATTATAGAGATTAAAAAGTAGAGAATCTTCCTTACTCATAGATATCTACTTTATCCCAATAAATTAAAATCTTGTGTTATCCACAGGATTTTTTTGTTGTAGCAATTTTTTCATGTATCTAATTTCCCGTTGTAATACAATAGTAATATATATCCGATATAGTATCGGTTCCTGTGAAAGAAAATAGAAAGCAAGATTTTATCTCTGTCTCCGAAGCTGCTAAAAATACTCCTTACAGTACGGAGTATTTGAGTCTTTTGTGCCGTAAGAAAAAACTTGAAGCCAGAAAAATCGGGAGGAATTGGTATACCACCCGGGAAGCAGTAAAGAAATATCTTGCTAAGCAAATTGCATCGCGAAGTTCTAAAACAACAGTTCTTGATGCTTATGCTGGTAATTTGTTTTTAAAACCAAAAGCACATTTTGCTGATTATTCTGACATGGATGTGCAGTCCATCGAAGGAGCTTTTCGAGAGGAGGTCGACGATGTAACTTCGAGGGTTTCTAAAAAGAATGATGCCACGCGAGCGGTAGAAGATTTAAAGCAAACAAGAGTAGATATTGAACAAAAGGCCGAGGCACTTTTTGAAAGTTTTATAGCTCGGTTTATTAAATATCTTGATCTCTCGATCGAGTCTCATCTTGGGATTTTTCATAAAATTTATCGCTCATGTAAGCGGGAGGCAAGACGCATCCTTGAAAATAGAGGATACTTTTTGTTACTTCTTTTGTTTATTATTTTTCTCGCGATTTTACCGGGAAAATATATATTAAGCGCCGCGGACGATTTTATTTTCTCTGCGTATGAAAAAATCCGTGACGCTGATACGTTGATGGGTCACCGTGCGGGTACGCATGCAAACGAAGTTTTACTTCTTAACAAAGAAGGGGATATAAAAATCCGAGGAAAAATACAAACCGAGGGAAATATAGAAACTGACGGTCAACTCATCTCATATATTGAAAATGGGATTGCTCCAATTGTTGTGCAATCAATAACGAAAGTTGATAAATTGAATGTTGATTACCTTGATGGAATATCTTCAGAGAATATAACGCTTGCTTTTGTGACGAAGAATGGAAATGTTACATACGATAATGTATTTCTTGAGGGTCGTGTTGAGGTAGGAAAAACTCTTCTGGTAAAAGGGGCAACACATCTTTTAGATACTTTGCGTGTTGACGGTGAGCTTGCTGTACTTGGTGATGCAACATTTTCGAAGGATGTTAGCGTTACTGGTGATATTTCCGTTAGGAACTTATTCGCGGAAGATTACATTGTTGCGAGAATTGCTCAAATTGAATCGTTGATTGCAACAAAAGAAATTTCTTCTCCTCGAATCGAGGCGAGTGAAACCTTGCGAACGAAGAATTTCATGGTTGATGGGCAGAGCATATTTCATGGCATGACGACGCATAATGCAGGACTCTCTTCAAAATTTGGCTCTTTTGATCAGGTGCTCGAGGTTGCAGGCGATTTCGGAGCTTATGGGGATATTATTCTTGGCGATTCAAAAAGTACGATCACCGCGAAGGGAAAAGAGTTTACATTCAACGGAGATGGCATTTGTACAACGGGAAATGCTTCCTGTGGCAGTGGAGATACGTGGGTACGGTCGGGAACAATTGTGCGGTTGAAAAATTCAGGAGATTCTGTCGGTATTGGCACAACAACTCCTGCAACCAAGTTCTCCGTAGCGGGGGATGTTTTTTTAAGTGGCGGTTTGGGTGTTGCAAACGCAACAACCTCTGATGGTGATTTCGCGGTTGGAGATGACTTTTTCGTGTATTCAAACGGTAGAGTAAGTATTGCATCTACAACACCGACTTATAGGTTTTCTGTGGGAAGCGGATCTAACTCTTTTTCTGTCAATACTTTTGGTATAGCCACCTCATCGGTTTATCATGCAACCGGATCTGCAACTTCCACGTTCGCTGGAGGTATATTTGCAAATGATTTGAGAATTAATCTCCAAGATTGTAGCGGTTCAAGTGTGCTTGAGACAAATAGCAACGGGGCTATTGTGTGCGGTGTTGATGGGGGGGGAGGAGGAAATTCTACACCCAATCTTATTTATCGTAAACTTTCTGAAACAAAATATTATACCGCATCTTCATCTGCTGCTGGCGCACCAAGCAGTCTTGCTTGGCATTTCAATAATGGATTTGTATCTTCTGGTGCTTCAAGCACTATCGCCGATTCTCTGCATCTAACAGGAACTGTTAACTATACAACACTCACGGGGGTAGGTGACACGCTCTACAGTTCTGATACATCGGGAACGCTTGCACGACTTGCCGCAGGCACTCGAGGACAAGTGCTCATGTTCGGCACGGGAGCAATACCCAAATGGCAAGCAACATCAACCCTCGTCTGGGAAGGAGACACCGC
>Ga0075976_133_pt1 | contig 10055 bp, 8 predicted proteins | sample RifGroA2_FD_68052 | JGI IMG/M metagenome (GOLD analysis project Ga0075976, IMG submission 68052) | Parcubacteria bacterium GW2011_GWA2_47_10b
AGCCCGCGCAAAAAATGTCGATATTATTTTCACGGGCCGCGCCGCGCGGCAAAAGTTGATAGACGCCGCAGACCTCGTATCTGAAATCAAAGATATCAAGCATCCGTTTTATGAAGGCAAGAAAGCAAGAATGGGGATAGAGTACTAAAATGACCCAAAAAGAGGCGTTTGCGATTTTGAAGACGGGGGTGAATGTTTTTATTACGGGTGAGCCGGGATCGGGCAAGACATATCTTGTGAATCAGTATATCAAATATCTGCGCGAGCGCGGCGTTGAGCCAGCTATAACCGCTTCAACCGGCATTGCGGCAACTCACATCGGCGGCATGACGATTCACTCGTGGTCGGGCATCGGCATTCGCCGGGAGCTTTCGGAGTACGATCTTGATTATCTTGCGCAAAAAGAAAAACTAGTTGCCCGCATCATGAAAACGCGCATGTTGATTATTGACGAAATTTCAATGCTTGATGCGCGCACGCTCTTTATGATTGAGCTTGTCTGCCGCACGCTTCGGCAAAACGATTTGCCTTTTGGTGGCATACAGGCAGTGTTTGTAGGAGATTTTTTCCAACTTCCGCCCGTTTCCAAAGAAGGCACGGCCGCATTTGCTTTTGAGTCAGATGCGTGGAGTAGAGCGCGCCCGATAGCATGTTATCTTACCGAGCAGCACCGGCAAGAGGATGAAGCATTTCTTGAGCTTCTTGCCGCAGTGCGCACACAAAGTGTTGGTGACGATACGCGCGCCCGACTTTTAGGACGTGTTGTCACATCAATCGAAAATATCGAATGCCCGAAATTATTTTCTCATAACGTACAAGTTGACGGTGTTAATGCTAGAGAGCTCGAAAAACTTTCAAGCGAGGAACGCGAGTTCCGTATGCAGGCAAAAGGGTCATCCGCACTTGTTGCAACGCTCAAAAATGGTTGTCTGTCTCCCGAAGAGCTCGCTCTAAAAGAAGGTGCGCGTGTAATGTTTACAAAAAACAATTTTGAGCAAGGTTTTTTTAATGGCACATTGGGTGTAGTGGCAAGTTTTTCTTCGCGAGGATGGCCCGTTGTAAAGACGTATCGCGGCGAGTCTTTAGAGGTAACGCCGCTTGAGTGGACGATTGAGGAGTCGGGTAGAATTCTTGCGAAAATAATCCAGGTGCCGCTACGCCTTGCGTGGGCAATCACAATCCACAAAAGCCAGGGCATGTCGCTCGATGCCGCGCTCATTGATTTGTCGGATGCATTTGAATATGGGCAAGGGTATGTTGCGCTCTCGCGCGTGCGGACGCTCGAGGGGCTGTACTTGCTCGGTTTCAATGAGCGTGCGCTCGAAGTCCATCCGGAGGTTTTTACGGCTGATAAAAAGTTTCGTGACTTCTCGCAAGAAGCAGAAAGTGCATTTGCAGTGATTGATGTAAAGGAGCTAGAAAAAGCTCAAGAAGATTTCATTGTCCGATCTGGTGGTAAGATACGACGCGCGGATGCACCGCGGCCGAAGAAAACAACATGGCAGGAGCGCCTTAAGAAAATGCGTACCAAGCATCCAAATGCTTATCGTCCTTGGGGTGACGCAGACGATAGAGAATTGAAGCGTCTTTACGAGGAAGGTACGCCGACCCGCGGACTCACTGAAAAGTTCGGTCGCCATCCAGGAGCTATCATCTCGCGGCTTAGAAAACTTGGGCTTGTTGAATAAATTTTTAGCCGTATCAACTCAAATCCATCGACGTACGTAGAGCGATATGAAATAAAGAAAAACCGTCCCTCGATAAACTCGGGACGGTTTTTTCGGCGCATCCATAAGCCGGATTCTGTTTTATGTAGTCATCTATCTAGGTCCTCGATTGCTCTTGGACTCAAGCCCTCTTTTTCCGCCAACAGCGGAAAACGCGAGGTTGCACCGGGCAAGTGTTTTCCATCGCTGACGGTCGCCCATCAGCGCTGTGAGCTCTTACCTCACTCTTTTCACCCTTACCTCCTTCAACGCCTCAAGTGTTTAGCTCGAGAAGATGACGATCGGCGGTATGGTCTCTGTGGCACTGTCTCGTATCGCGAATACACAATTACTCGTGTACCGCAACTGGGTGGCTGTTAGCCATTGCCACTCTCCTAATTTCGCCAGAGCGAAGCGAAGTTGCGAAATTGAGGACCCTGAGCGTGGTCGAAGGGTTGCCTCTCGTCGTACGCTCCTCGGGACGCTCAATTTTGTACTCAACTTCGTTGAACAAAATTGGCGGTGTCCGGACTTTCCTCCCGCCTTGGGCGGGCGACTACTCAATGCACCGCTGACATTATAGCAGGTTCAGCAGAATAATCAAGTGCTTATGATTCCTCAATAAAGTTGATTTTTAGTTTTTTGCGTTCATGAGGGTCCGCTTCAATTTTGTTAAGGAGTTTATCTATCTCCGCACGGAGGTATACGCGGTAGTTGTTTAATGGATGGCGGTGCGCAACAAGTTTTCCCTTCTTATCCCAGTTTCTAAGAGTAAGGGAGCTTACCCCTAATAATGTTGCTGCTTGTTTGATAGTTAAGTACTTCTGTTCCATAAACTTAATATGACTTTAGTAATGTATTTCCCCCGCCAATTTTTCTTTTAAAATTTTTCTGTTAATAACATTGCTTTCCTTCTTGCATTTTTGTCCCCACACCTATTAGTATAAGGTTATATGAATCAAAAAACAATATATTTTGAAGACGATATAGTATCGGTTATCGAGGAGACTACAGAAGAACCTGAATTGCACGGAGAGTCAATACTCTCACAAGCTGGGCGTTTTCTATTCTATATTTTTGCGGCGATCCTGCCGTTTTGGTTTTTACCGGTTACAACGGATCCTATTGAGTTAAACAAAACATATTTCTCGGCCGTGCTCATTATTGCCGCGCTCATGCTTACGCAGGCCTTGAGAAATACGAGAAGGCCGTTACGGATTTCGACAAGGTCATAGAGCTGAACCCGGAGGCCGGTCTCGCGTATAATGCCCGCGGATCCATGTTCAGCCTGCTTGGTCAGTACAAGAAGGCTATCAAGGATAGTTCCAAAGCCATAGAGCTGAACCCGAAGTTCGCCGAGGCGCAGGTCGTCTCGAATGTTGCTCTTTTTTCTTGGAGCAATGTGAGCGCGCGTTCTTTCAATTCATTTGGATCATGGAGTTCGCTTGCACTTTTGTTGGGATTTGGCATTGCATATTTACTTCCATCGTTTGGCGGGCGTTCACGGTTGAGTATACCGTTGTTTTTTATTTTTGTGCTCGGCGCAGTGCTCATGAATTTAAACTTTGTATGGATTTTGCTTGGCATACTTTCGCTTTTATTTGTTGCGCTCGCGCTCGCGCTTCGCGAACAGCGCGGACGGCTTTTCGCAGTTTCTTTGGTGCTTCTGCTTGTTTCCACGCTCTTCTTACTTCTTGGGACTCCGTTGGGCCAAATTTTTGCTGATAATTTTGACAGTTTTGGAAGGCCGAATGAAGTTCGTCCTGCGCTTGATGCAACATTCGATATTGCAAAACAGGTTCTTGCCTCTTCGCCGCTGTTTGGATCGGGTTCTAATACGTTTGGGTTTCAGTGGGAAAAATTCAGGAATCCTAGCATCGTCGCGGATCCAGTATTTGGATTGGTGCGCTTTAATACAGGACACAACACCATTTTGATGTTTCTTATTGAGAACGGAATCTTGGGCGCTTTGTCGCTGGTGCTTTTTGCAGCTCTTTTCATATGGAATGGGCTTCGTGTACTTGGTACTTCGTCCGGCGAGGGCGGGTTGTATGTGCGTTCAGCTTTTGCGGGGGGGCTTTTCCTTGTTCTTTCTTGGTTTTTATATCCGGTAAACATTGCGCTGTTTCTCCTGACCTTTCTCTCGGTAGGGCTTTTCTATGTTTCTCTTCGCGAGGCGGGTACACTGGAGCCCCTTGTGATTCACTTCTTCGAGACAAAGGAACGCGGTTTTGTGTTTTCGCTGCTCCTCATATTTTTGCTCGTTGGCGGTGTCGCGGGGATGTATTATGAAACGACCAGATATATGGGGCAGATATCATTCGCTCGCGGTATTGATCTCTACAATACGACCGGCGAAGCGAACGCGGCGCTTATCGCCGTGCAGCGCGGTATTCAGTTTGACTCCCGCCAAGATCGATATTATCGTATGGCGGCACAACTCGAATATGTGAAAATGCAGCGCGCGCTCGACCGTTTTAGTCAGGGTGGAATTTCGCAACAGGTCATGCTTGATGATTTTAGTTCCGCCTATAATGCCGCCCACACTGATGCGGAGAAGGCAATAGAATTAGGGAAAAACGATTCACAAAACTATAGAATTCTCGGACAGATCTACGGACTTGCGATTCCTTTTGATAAGAATACTTTTACTCTTGCTACTGAAAACTTCGAAAAGGCAAAGGAACTTAGCCCCTCCGATCCCTTGATTCTTGTGGATCTCGCTCGTACTTATCTCGCGCTCGCGGATGTTACGATTTTACAAGGAGGTGGAACAACGTCTCGCAGAATAGCGGGTGAGCATCAGGAAAAAGCAATTGAGTATCTCAACAAAGCAATAGCACAGAGGCCGAACCTTACGCAGGCGCATTTTACTCTTTCCCAGTTATACGCGGTGAGGAATCAGCTTCCTGAAGCAATCGCGCGCGCCCGGTCTACAATTATACTTGCTCCGCATGATATCGGCGCCGTTTTCCAGCTTGGATTTCTTCTTTACCAACAACAGAGTTATGATGAAGCGCAAAGTGTTTTTGAGGAAGTTGCAGCGCGCGCGCCAAATCATTCAAACGCGCGGTACTTCCTTGGTTTGATCTACGATCGCAAGGGGTTGCGCGAGAAAGCTCTTGAGCAATTTGAAGAAGTTGCCGTGTTCAATCCCAACGATGAAGAACTGCGGGCGATCATCGCGGCGCTTAAGAGTGGTGGTCGAGCCGAGGATGTGCTTAACAAGCCACCTCCAGAAAACCGCAGAAGTGCTCCCCTTGAAGACACTTCTCCGCGCGAGATACCAACACAATAACATAATGGTCTTGAGCCGCTTTTTTCGGCTTGAATCTACCGGGATTCATCAGGCAGCATTTCTTCTTGCGCTGTCCAGCATTGCAAATACTGTTTTTGCCCTCTTTCGTGATCGGCTTCTTGCGGGCAGTTTTGGCGCTTCTCGGGTTCTCGATATATACTACGCGGCGTTTCGCTTGCCTGATATGTTGTTCTCCCTCTCTCTCTTTTTTGTTGCCTCTACGGCATTTATCCCGCTATATCTTGAATACCAAGGGAAATCACCGGAATCGGCTCGACGGTTTTTTGGCTCTGTGATTACGCTTTTTCTTGGTGCAATTGTTGTTCTGCTTTGCATTGCTTTTTTGGCGCTCCCAGTCCTTATTCCCCGCATTGTTCCCGGCTTTAGCAAAGAAGAGCAGGAAACAACGCGCTTGTTATCTTCTATTATGCTTTTTTCCCCACTCTTTTTGGGGCTTTCCAGTATTGTCTCGGGTGTCGTGCAGTCATCAAAGCGGTTTTTGAGCTATGCTCTTGCGCCCATTGCGTATAACGGGGGGATTATTCTTGGCGTTCTTGTTTTTCTACCCGTATTTGGAGCGTCCGGGCTCGCCCTTGGTGTTGTTATGGGGGCTTTTTTCCATCTTGTGGTGCAGATACCGACATTGATACGCCTTCGTGTTTTTCCCCGCGCACGCTTTACACTTGACTCCGAGTCACTTCAAATTATCTGGTATTCATTTCCTCGTGCGGCTGCGCTTTCTGTAAACCAGCTGACGCTTATGGTTTTGACTGCGCTTGCGTCCACTCTCGGCGCGGGTTCGATTGCGATATTCAACCTTTCACAAAATCTTTACGCATTGCCGCTGACGGTTATCGGGCTTTCCTACAGTGTCGCTGCGTTTCCCACAATGGCAGAACTTGCGATTAAAAAAGATCGGTTATTATTTTTTCAGCACCTTGTTTCTGCAACTCGCCATGTATTGTTTTGGACCATACCTATTACCGGGCTTTTCTTTGTGTTCCGCGCGCATATTGTCCGGCTCGTGCTCGGTACTGGTGCGTTTGCGTGGGTTGATACCCACCTTACCATTGCGAGTTTGTTTTTGTTTTCATTTGCAATCATGGCTCAGAGCTTGGTTACCCTTTTTGTGCGGGCATTTTATGCTCTTGGAAAAACACGCGAGCCGATACTATTTAATATTATCAGCGCGGTTGCGACAATTTTTCTCGCCTTCGGTGTTGTCTCTATCATCCAAAAAAATGTTGCAAGCGAAGCTTTTTTCGCGGCCGTGTTTCGTGTCCGCCTCGAGAATGTTTCGGGAGCGGGGGTCGCTTTTTTGGGTCTCCCCCTTGCATTTAGTTTTGGCGCGCTTTTGAACGCATTGCTCTTGGGGATGAGTCTTTTTAGTATGAATGGAAAAGAGACAGCGCGAGCCGTATACCGTTCAGGCGGAAAAATAACACTTGCCGCCACTGGCATGTCTCTTGCGGCATATGCAACCCGACAGGCACTGGGTCCGTATTTTCCGCTTGATACGGTCGCCCAGGTCGTGATACATGCCTCCTTGTCGTTGGGAGTTGCGTTGCTTGTTGGATATTATCTTCTTCGGTGGCTCGAAGTACGCGAGTTTTTCGAGCTTCGAGATGCAATTCACGCTCGCTTCAAGAAACGCGAGGTCTTGCAGCCCGAAGTTGAGCGACTATAATAGTGGCACAATGGAATGTGAGCGCATAAGAAATTTTTCGATTATTGCTCATATTGACCACGGCAAAAGTACGCTCGCGGATCGTATTCTTGAGATTACGGAGGCGGTTGAGAAAAGAAAAATGCGCGCGCAGGTTCTTGATAGCATGGATCTTGAGCGCGAGCGCGGCATAACTATCAAGATGCAGCCCGTGCGCGTCGGGTATAAAGGGCACGTATTAAATCTTATTGATACTCCGGGCCATGTTGATTTCTCATACGAAGTGTCGCGCGCCTTGCTGTGTTGTGAGGGGGCGATTCTGCTTGTTGATGCAACGCAGGGGATACAAGCCCAGACTCTTTCACATTTTTATGTTGCGCGGAAGCTTGGTTTGACGCTTATTCCGGTGCTGAATAAAATTGACTTGCCCCACGCGCGGTTGGATGATGTTGCTGGAGAAATATGCCAACTCGGCGGATTTCAGCGTGATGAGATTTACCGCGTGTCTGCAAAAGACGGCACCGGCGTTCGCGAACTTCTCGATGGAATTATCGAAAAAATTCCCCCGCCGAGGAGTACGGGAAGCGAACTTCGCGCGCTTATTTTTGATTCTTATTTTGAAAGCCACAAGGGCATTGTGGCCCATGTGCGTGTCATGGATGGTGAACTGAGAAAGGGCGAGGCACTTTACCTGAAAGCAAAGAATATTGTTTTTTCTGCAAAAGATGTGGGGTTTCTTGTACCCGCGCCCACATCGCAGCAGATGCTTTCTTGCGGGGAGGTGGGCTATATTGTTACCGCGATAAAAGAACCCGGAGAGGTTCGGGTTGGGGACACGGTAATGGAAGCGCGGCTAAGAAATTCTAACATTGAGCCGTTGCCGGGGTATCAAGAGCCGAAGCCCGTTGTTTGGGCGGGGTTTTTTCCTGTTGATCAAGGGGATTTTTTTCTTTTGGGGGATGCGCTTTCGAAACTTAAGCTGAATGACGCGTCCTTTGTTTTTGAGGAGAAAAAAAGCATTATGCTTGGCCGCGGGTATGAGTGTGGATTTCTGGGAACTCTTCACCTTGAAATTGCGGCGGAGCGCTTGCGCCGCGAGTTTCATATTGATTTTGTTGTTACGCATCCTTCGGTGGGTTACTTCGTAACACGGGGCACGAAGCGCGAGCTGGTGTCGTCTGCGGCAGTTTTTCCAAGAAAACACGAGCGTGATTTTGTCGAAGAATTATGGATGCGGCTCGAAATTCTCGTCCCGCGCGCCGAACTCCAGGGGACCATAAAAATGGTCGAAGAGTTTGAGGGATCCGTGGTGATGATGAAAGATGTCTCCGAGTCTCGGCTTTCTGTGGAAGTTCTGATGCCGCTTCGTGTGATGGTAAGCGGTTTTTTCAGCGCGCTGAAAAGCGCTACTCACGGATATGCGTCGTTTCACTATGAAGAGAAAGAATGGCGCGCGGCGGATCTCGTGCGTCTGGATGTTCTGGTGGCGGATGAGCGCGTGGAGGCGCTTTCGCGCGTTGTGCGCGCGACCGATGCGGCGCGCGAAGCGCGCGCTGTTGTCGAGCGCGTGAAAGATGCGCTTCCCCAAGAACTCTTCGTCATTAAAATTCAGGCCGAGGTAGAAGGACGGATTCTGGCATCGGAACACATAAGGGCTCTTAAAAAGGACGTGACTGGCTATCTTTACGGAGGCGATCGCACGAGAAAAATGAAACTTTGGAAAAAGCAGAAAAAAGGCAAGAAACGGCTTCAATCAAGCGGAAAAGTAAGTATTTCCCCGGAAACGTATTTGAAGTTGTTGAAGATTTAGTTACCAAGGAAAAAACTTGGCGAAAGGGTGAGGATGACCATGCTGATCGCAACGAGGATACTTACGACTGTCCAAAACAGCTGAATTTTCTTTTTGTTTCTTTTTCTCATATAAATATTTTATACTATACAGTACTATGCGGCGTCTTTCCAGCGGGCGCAAGAAGATGTCAATGCTTGACCGCCCCATTGTGGTGTTTGGCATCGGTCTTGTTGTGTTGGTTCTTGTTGCGAGCGCGGTTAGTGCATTTTTGCGTTCACGTACCATCAGAAAGCAAAAAGATGCCACGAGCGAAGAAGTAGCGGAATATGAGGAGAAAATTCGCGATTTGGAAAACCGGATTCAGCACCTTGAAACAAAAGAAGGAACCGAGCTCGAAGCGCGCGAGCGTCTCAACCTCCAAAAACCAGGTGAGCGTATCATTATAATAGAAGATGACACAGGAGCACGAGATGCGTCTCAAAAAGATAATCAGGCAATTTGGACACGTATAAGGCGCTGGTTTGGGTTTGCCAAATAAAGCTGCCTTTGGCACACTGTGGGTGCGCAATCTGCGGGATTAGTTTAGTGGCAGAATGACTGCTTCCCAAGCAGTAGACACGAGTTCAATTCTCGTATCCCGCACATTACAGAACGTTCGAGATTTTGATACGAAGATGAAACACGATTTTATAGCCGTGATAGGATAAAAGCATGAATCGTCAAAAAGGATTCGCGCCAATCATTTTATTGCTCGTAATTGTTGGTGTCATAGCTGTAAGCGGCGGTATTTATTATTACCAATTAGAAGTTTCTCAAAACAAAGAGAGCATAACTCCACCGGCCGAAACACCCGAAGAATTAGGAAGCCAAGAGTCAGTAGATACCACCGAAGATTCTTCCGCGGTGAAAAAGGAAGATGAGCAAGAAACAACAACCACTAAAACTCCAGATAAGAAAGTTGAACAAAAACCATTACAGCAGAAGCCGACACAACCAATATGTACTAATGACAAATGGAAGTGTGGCGACTGGGGGACGTGTTCAGATAGTAGGTTACAACTACGAACATGTGCTCTTGAGTATGATTGCCCAACAACAGTAACACCAAAACCTCCAACGCAACAAACGTGCTCGCCTCAATGCACTGAGGATGTCTGGATATGTGATGAGTGGGATGCTTGTTCGTCTATGGGTAAGCAGTCTAGAAACTGCACACTTACAAAAGATTGTCCACTGATAGTATCAGTAAAACCAGTAACCCAACAAAGTTGTACATTACCGTGTACAGAGGACGCGTGGTCCTGTGGCGATTGGAGTTTATGTTCTGCTGATGGTAGTCAGAGCAGAACTTGCAGTTTAACATTAGATTGTTTGCAGTCGAGTACGCCGCAACCAACACTACAGCAATCCTGCACACCATCTTGGAAACAGCAACTTGATGGACTTTCGTTGCCAGGATATTCTAAATCAACCGATGGTTTTGGGAATCTTGTTCTAACAAGTGAAAAGTATAAAGTTGTACTTCCTGATACCAACGCTGAGGACTACGGTAAGTTTCGTTTGAACAACTTGAAAGTCTGTTCCGAGTTTATT
>Ga0075976_128_pt1 | contig 7946 bp, 8 predicted proteins | sample RifGroA2_FD_68052 | JGI IMG/M metagenome (GOLD analysis project Ga0075976, IMG submission 68052) | Parcubacteria bacterium GW2011_GWA2_47_10b
TGGTGATCACAAGATCATCGCCGTCAGCATCCGTAAACGTTATGTCAAACTCGAGGAGTTCTCCAAGAGTCGTTGATGCGTTTTCCGGGCCGAACCATTCAGGAAGCGTATTTTCTTCTTCAACCTCGTGAATCGTGATTTGCAACTCATGCGTACTCTCATTCGTTCCGTCGTTAGCCGTAAAACGAGCAACGAATACGCCCGCTTCAATAGGCGTCCATATGAAACGTCCATTGAAATAATCATACTCGGCGTTGCCGGGCAAATCCGTTGTTATCGTAAGCTCATCCTCGTCAATGTCAGTTACCGTAACGTCAACGTTCATGCTGTTTCCAACAAAAACTTCCGTCGTTGTTGAACCAAACCATTGGGGCGGGGTTCCAGTTGCACTTGCAAATACTGGAATACACAGAGAGAACAAAGAAAAGAATACGACAAGCGCTCTTTTCATAATCTCCCTATTTTTTTAACTGTGTAATGTTGAACCTTTGTGCCGAAAATACCGGAATGCCTTATAAAGACTTAACAAAGAACAAATAGAACGGGCTAATTCAAGCACGAGTGAATCTAAAGGTCAAGCAAAAAAATAAAAAGCCCGACATCCGTGTTGCGGGTGTCGGGCGCCTGCTGTCCAGCGCAATTCAATAGTTTCAGTTCGCGCTGATTGGAATGAGCTTCGTGATCTTGCTGGTACCGTCGAAGAACTCGACGGTGACGGCCTCCTCGGTGCCCGGAACGTAGGTTCCGGAAATTGCCACGCCGTTGGCATGAAGGTACGCGCCATCGGTATAGCCCGCGTCACTCCATGCCTCCACGTTGATCGTGGAGGAAACACCAGTCATGTGGACGCGAAGGTGTAGTACCCCCTCATCCGCCATGATCGTTGTGAGACTCGGAATCTCGACCGACATGGCTGACGTGAGGGCCGCACCGGAAGTGCAACCCTCGTCAGTCTGGCCGTCGCAGTCCTCGTCGGCGCCCGCGGCTCGCAGACCTCGATAGTGGGCGCGAGGTTCTGCGTGCACTTGATGCAGTGACACCCGAAGTGGCAGACATCCACGCCGTCTTTGCAGATGCCCGGCTTGCCCGTATCGCATGCTCCCCCACCCCCCGGATTGCCCTCGTCCTTCCGACCATCGCAGTTGTTGTCGATGCCGTCGCAGACTTCGGGAGCTGGAACACATGCCGTCGGGGTTGGCGTTGCGATTACGGTTGGGGTCGGTGACGACGTGGGAGTTGGTGTAGGTGTAGTGCCGGGAGTTGGTGACGGGGTTACCACCACGGTCGGGGTCGGTGTGGGTGTTCCAACCACTGTTGGAGTTGGAGTGACCATGGGAGTCGGACTCGCTGATGGTGACGGCGTTGCTGTCACCGTTGGCGCAGGCGTTGGTGTTGCCGTATGTATCGGAGTCGGCGTTGGCGTCCTAGTCGGCGTCGGGGTTGCTGTCGGTGTTGGGGTTGGAGTGCGCACGGGCGTCGGCGTAGGTGTGCGAGTGGGCGTGGGAGTCGGTGTCCGCGTAGGTGTGACGGTAGAGATTGGTGTTGGCGTCGGAGTGAGTGAAACACAGTCGACGACCACATTGCGATGCTGGTGGATGCGCTTACCCACCAACTGCCCCTCCACATCCGCATGCCGATAGACGGAAACGAGCGCGTAAGGGGCATAGAACACTCCCCTATACAGCCCATCCGCCGCCAGCATCATGTGCGTCCCTTTGAAGAACACTTTGATGTCTGCGGCAGAAAGCCCGCCTCCCGGAGCAACATCGATATGCGCCCCGTTCCCCGCCATGAACTTGTCCTGCACCCGGATCTCGCACAAATCCGAGCAGACAAGCCACCCACCGGGGTTAAGCCAGATATCCTTGAAATGGTAAACGCCTCCAGATAGGTATGCCACCGCTCCCGGTCCGACCTCCAGTTTTCCGTACCGTCCTTGCTGAAGCGGCGGAGTCCCTTCCAGTATTAAGACGTAATTGTCGTTGGGGAGGATCTCCGGCAGCTGCGGCAGCTGCAGGATTGGGAATGCTCCCGCAATCTGCCGCGAACCGATGTGGGGCTCGCCTACCTCCCCAAGGCGCCAGTAGAAGAGCCCCTCCACGCTCGCGGGTTCGAAGATCTTCACATCGGAGGCGACTACCGCCCCATCGACGAGGACCCCCGGCCTCAGCACGGCCGCATAGCTCTGAGACCCAGCCGGAAGTGCACGGTTCACGCCAACGTTTCCGCCCAAGACAGCGGCGCCGTGGGCGAGAATCACCTTCCTATCGCCGAGCACACAGAACTCGTTGAGCTCGCGCGGTTGCTCGGCCGAGACCGATGCCGCTGCGAGCGTAATCACAAACCCTACTAGCAAGTTCATCACATTCATCGTCATTCTCCTTCTCTCGCTCTCTTTTATGCATCGGGCTAATCCAAATGCATATGGTTTATTTTTTACTTCTCAAAGGTCTGAAACCGAAAAAACCATATCACGAATAACGGGTTTCTACAAGTATTTTTAAATATTTTAACTTTGTCGGAGAGCCGGGAATCGAACCCGGTCTACCTGCTCCCAAAGCAGGCGTACTACCGGTATACTACTCTCCGTTTTCACGTGTAACTTTTGGCAAGGCGTTACACATCAAAAACCACGTTTTCAATGTGCTTAATTATAGCGGTTTTATTTGGAAAATCGATCTTTACCGTAACAACATCAATTTGCCACTCTTTATTCTCATCAATATTCCTCTCCATAAGATATGTTTCTATTGCCCGGATCAAACGCTTTTGCTTCCAATAATGTACGTTATCCTCTGGTCGATAAATATCATCATCCAATGTTTCCCGTGAAACTAGCATTTGAAAATCTGATACCGTGAAACAATCTCGTGAAACATTGCGTGAAACATCTTTAGCTTTGTTTTCACGTGTAACTTGTGTTTTAACCTCAACAAACCGGATAAGATTATCAATTTCTAAAATAAGATCAATTTCTCCCCATTTTTTAAGATAGTTCCGATCAAGTATCCGATACCCTTGTTTTACAAGAAACATCGCAACAATATCTTCACCGATATTACCGATACGGCGTTTTTCACTATATTTTTTAGTATCCATATCGGACATTTCTATCGGACATTATCCACAGTGTCCAATAGATATTAACAGTTTGATCCATATCGGCCCGAGTATGGTTTCACGTGAAAACTACCCTAAATCAACCTCGCCTCCTTGAGAGAGCATTGATGAGAGCCGCGAGAACAATGGCAAAACCAATGATTCCGGCCCCCCATAAGCCGCCAAGAAGATTGTAGGTTATACCCGGCTCCGCACTTGATGCTTGGGCGAGAGGTGGTGGGGGCGGCGGTGGTTCACTAACGGGCTCGACTGTTTCAATAATCGCTGGCTCTGCAGGTGTTGGCGGTTCTCCCTTTACAAGCGTATTCTCTGCTACCCAGCCATCCGGTGAGTTCTCAAAATCAATATTCCAGAACCAATATTTAGAGCCGCCGATCGATGCCTGAACTGGTCCGCCAACAACAATACCGCCGGCTTTTTCTTCTTGTTGACCTAAAAGCTCTCCACCGGCGCTTTTACGAACATTGGAAAGACTTTTCACCTCAACATAATCGCTAAGTGAGAAAGTATCCGACGGCACGGCCGGTGGCAGAGGTGGCGGCGGTAATATCCGTGGTGGGGGCGGGGGAGTTACAACTGGCGTTGGTGACGGAGCTGGTTGCGGTGCAGGAGCTGGTGGTGGAGGCGGGGGCGGCGGGGGAGTTGGGTTTCCTACGGTAAAGCCAGCGCCAGATATATTTGTAATACATTTTTCATAAAAGTCAAGCTTGAGATTATTGTTGGTATCTACAACAACATCGTATTTTCCTATCCGCAGAGGATGATTCCAAATTTTGATTAAATCGAATGCGCCATCAAAGTCAACCCTTTTGGTTTCAATGCCTCCGGATATGTCTGATAGACCAGTGTCCAAAGGCCATTCATCCCGATCTTCGAGGATATAGAAATAGATACTTTCGTTCGATGCAGGGTCACAGGTGCCCACAACGTAGACGTCTTCATCCCCATTAAACTGGCTTTTTGCATTGCCATCTTTATCAACGACCTTGAGTTCAGAGGCCAAAGCAAACGCCAGCGGCACACTAAACAGGAATACCGAACAAAGAAAAAATATCTTTTTCATGGTTTCTTTTTCCCTTACTTTAATAATTACTCCATTGTACACACGAGCAAAAAACAAAAACAAGCGCACCAACTTTTTTTGGGTGCAATTTCAAAAAGGTTCGACTCTCTTTAACTTATGGACCTAGGGAGAATCGAACTCCCGCCCCCGCAATGCGAATGCGGTGTAATACCACTTTACTATAGGCCCCTTAGTGCCGCTTCTAACTATTATGAGCACCTAATGCTCTTTTCCCAAAGAGTGGAAATGGGCTATGTCTGACATTTTTCCGCGCCTTCTTTGCTTTTCATCAATATCTTCGTCGTCCTCTTTGCCTTCTTGGGCAACCACATATGCTCTTATAATTTCTCCTGCATTATTGCGATCATGCATTTCCCTCAAAATATCTCGTTGAATAGGAGAAAGATCTTTAGATTGAATGGCAAGACGACTTAGCGTATCCATAATACTGTTGTGCAGATGGGCTCTTTGAGGCGGTGAATATCTTTTAGGGCGATCAGAATAATTTTCACCATCTGGCCCGGGAAGAGAAATTTTGCGCGCAGCAACATACTCCTTACACGTATTTATAAACGCGTCCCGAGCGGCATCGCTGCCGAACAAGCTTAGTATAGCATCTAGTTTATCTTTCTTATTCAGCTCTTCTGATTCGTTCGTGATACTCTCTTGTCCCATATTTAAAGCATAACATAAATGTCTAACTTGGTCGGAGTGCCGGGAATCGAACCCGGTCTACGCCCTCCCGAAGGGCGCGTACTGCCGGTATACTACACTCCGTTATTTTACCTTATGTTTTCCCTTGATCTTTCCAACCTCCTCTTCTTCAAGCGCCGAGGATTTATTTTTTGCCTCATCCGCGAGCTTTTTCAAAGCGCCATCAGTCATACGGCTTAATTCTTCGACCCGTTTTGTCAAAGTAGTTTTTTTATTTTTCTTTGGGTCATCAAGTACGTCTTCCAGGAGTATGTTGAGTACCATCCCTACTTTTGGACTCGGCGTTATACCGGCTATTTTCATAACATCCGTACCATTGAGCTTCAACATCCGCACCGAAATTGGATCGCGCGAAAGTTTCTCAATAACAAACCGAAAGTGCCGCAACTTATATGGCTCCGCTTTGGGAACACCCGAGCCAATCCTGTCACAAATGCGCACCTTGATCAAATCCTCCATGTGCTCGGTACCAACTCTCCGAATGAGCCGGCGGACCGAGGCCTCGCCCACCTCATCAACATTGTAATAAAAAAGGTGGTATCGAACGAGCTTTGTAACCTTGTCAACGCAATCATTTGAATACTTGAGGCGTGAAAGCGTTTTTTGCGTCATTTTCGCCCCGATAATTTCGTGCCCGTAAAATGTTGAATCAAGCCCTTCGCCGCGTTTTGCGCGGGGCTTCCCGACATCGTGAAGCAGTGCGGCAAGCCGCACTTCAAGAGACCATTTTTGCTCGGCGGCATGCTTGAGCGCATTGAGATTGTGTTCCCACACGGTGTAAATATGATGTTTGTTTTGGCCGACCCCAATGCCTTCCTCGAGTTCCGGCATAACAAGTTTTAGCATGCCGAGCACTTGCATAAGATGAAGTGTCTCGTGCGGTTTTGTGGAGAGAATAATTTTTGAAAACTCATCCCGAATGCGCTCGCGCGCGATCAGCCGCAAGAGATGCGTCTTTTTTTTGAGGGCAACGAGAGTCTTTTCTTCAATATCAAAACCGAGCTCCGCGGAAAGCCGAAGCGCGCGCATGATGCGAAGCGCATCTTCTTCAAGCCGGTCATCAGCAGAACCAACCGCGCGAATAAGGCCCTCCTTGAAATCTTTTTTCCCGCCAAAAGGATCAACAACCTCATCGGTTTTTACATTGAGCGCAAGGGCATTTATGGTAAAATCGCGCCGCGCGAGATCTTCTTCGAGCTTCATGCCAAAAACCACTGAATCAGGATGGCGTTTGTCCGAGTACGCCGACTCAATACGATACGGAGTTACCTCTACCATTACGAGCGCCGGATCAGCAACATTTTTTGGAAATACCGCGACCGTTCCAAAATCATTTTCATATTTGCTGTCCGGAAAAAGTTTCATAATATCTTCCGGCCGCGCGCTCGTAGTGATATCCCAGTCTTTCGGTTTTCGGCCAAGCAAAAGATCGCGCACGCACCCGCCAACGGCAAAGGCCTCAAAACCAGCCGCCTCGAGCGTGTTAATAATAGCCGTTATTTCTTTTGGGATAGGAATGTTTTTCATAAAGAATGTCCGCCCACCAGGATTCGAACCTGGGACCGTTCGCTTAAGAGGCGACTGCTCTACCAGCTGAGCTATGGGCGGATAGACGAATAGCTGGCGCGCCCTGAGGGATTCGAACCCCCGACCCCTGGTTCCGAAGACCAGTGCTCTAATCCGCTGAGCTAAGGGCGCAACCGCACCAATTTATACCATATATTATACATCTTGAAAATGAAAAAAAGGTGCTCCGCGTTAACCGCAGAACACCCTTTTGCTCGGCCCCGCTGTTAGCGGGGCGGGTTACGTTCAACTCAACTGCCGGCGTTTTTCTCGATCTGGTAGGCCGTGTGGCGGCCCGCCAGTACCGAGATCATCCGTGCGGGCGGCATTGGCATGCGCCGCGGGGGGAAGACAGATGCAAACTTGTCATCCCCAGACGCGCGTTCGCCGGTGACGAGAATGTCAGTGGACAGGGACTCCACCGTACCCTCCACCGCACTTCCGTCCCACTTGAAGATGCGGACGGTGTGCTTGCCGCCTGGGGCAAGCGTCCAGGGGCTCCCGCCGATCTCGAACGGACCGGCCCACCCCTCGTGCCGAAAGCGGAATCGAACCCGACAGCCGATGGGAACGCCATCGGCGTAGGACTCGAACTGCTCGGCGGTTGGGTGGTAGACAAGTGTTGACACGTCCGGACACTTCCGCGACGCGACGACCGCGTCGCGGGTTGCCGGGACCCAACTGTCACCACTCTTCCCATAGCGGAACTGGTGGTAACCGTAGAGTCCCCAGAGGACCGCAAGTACCCAGAAGATGGTGCTCTTGTGACCTTTGAGGGCGGGGACCGCACGAGGGACGATCTGCCACAGCATCAAGGTGATGCTGATGGCGAGAACATCCCAGTGCTGGCTGAACGCCGTCCCCGTTGAAGTAACGGCCGCGGCGCCGGCCTCGGTCATGGCGGTGAAAATGGTCGGGAAGAAAGCATTGAAGAGAGCAGTGAACAACACCATCACGTCGAAGATCTCGATCAACCTGAACCACAGCTTGCCTCCGCCGGTGTAGATATAGAGTGTAGAGAGGGAAAGAGCTGCCAGAACCGCCAGCAAGATCGCCGTTGGATGCTGGTGAGCTGGGATGAGAAGGGCCATGGTGCCGATTGCCATCTCGCTTGCGATGACTGCGGCCATGAGGCGGATATAGGTTGCCGCCGCCTTCTCAAGCTCCGCTGGCCTTGCCGACCCACGGTGAACACCGATGAGGATCAGCCCGATGTATGCCCTCTGCGGCACCACCTTCACCACGAAGTAGTACATGAGGTAAAGCAGGCCGGGCACGATCACCCACGCTTTCAGATCACGGCCGCCGAGAAATATCAGCCCGATCCATAGGGCAAGAGCCCCCCAACACGCATACCTGGAGAACCAGAAAACGTGGGTTGCTCGGAACACGGGGACAGCGAGAAGTCGGCCCACGAACCGATGCACGAGGAAGAACCAGAGACAGAGCAGGACCGGCATGACTAGCCACAGCACGAGCGGCT
>Ga0075976_143_pt1 | contig 7288 bp, 3 predicted proteins | sample RifGroA2_FD_68052 | JGI IMG/M metagenome (GOLD analysis project Ga0075976, IMG submission 68052) | Parcubacteria bacterium GW2011_GWA2_47_10b
GCGATCTATCGCGCGATCAATATTCTCACGCGATAACGGTGCAAGATAAACACCCCTTTCACTTTTTCGTTCTTGCAAAAAATAAAAAATCCCGCTCCCAAGCGCAACGATCAACACGCAGGCCGCAATTATATAACGCCGGTTCATACTATAGTATTAATGTAAATCATAGGAACTCGGTGTACAAACGAAAAAATCCAAGGAGCGCATAAAGCCCAAAATCCCATAACGACCATAAGGGATGCAACACCGATAAACGCCCGCGAATTATTTCTTCTGGTTTGATTTTAGAAACAGCGAATAGACGGGCACCCCATGCGCCAACGGAAATTAAAAAAATAGGGTAAAAAAAACTTATTACCAAAGATACAAAAATACCAATACCTGCAACTATACGGAGTCCGAACATGCCCGTGGGAAGACCCATTCTTTTAACCTCGTTTTTTTGCTGCGCGTCATCAACGATGTGTAAAAACTCAAGATACCACGCAAAGACAAAAACAATTACAGCAAAACTCCAGCCAAACCGCGTGGGGTGAGCAAAAAGCACAAACCCCTCAAAAAATAAAAAAAAGAGCCCGATTGGAGGCACAATAATATTGAACACGCGGCGTTCTTTTAAACGTATAGGCGGCGCGCAATATAAAAAAGATAAAAGAAATGTTACCCATAAAAGTATGAGCGAAGTAATTGTTACTTGATACGCGCTCAACATAAAAAAAAGAGCGAGGCAAACTATCCACGGTCCCCAGATTAGTAAAAACGGATATTTATACGCGGTGTTTGTGTGTACGAGAAAATCCGATATGCCATTTTTTTCTTTAAGAAGCAGAAAATCATAATAATCATTGAGAGCCGAAGCGTAAAACAGCCCGCATAGAATAATTGCCGCATTGATTATGATTGGCACGGGCAAAAAATTGAAACTCTCCGCGCTAAACACGTATGCCGCGTATCCAAACAGCATATAGAAAAAAAGGCGCAATGAGCTTATCTTCACGCCGTGCCGCAGACGATAAATATCAAGCAGAGCGCGCATAGAAAAAATCGGTAATCTCTCGAAGCAATATTTTTGTGCGCGGCGGCAGTTGCGAGTAGTCAATATCACGCGAAACGGCACTGTATAATTTTTGTTTCTCCAAATTGATATCCTCTTTTATCTTTTTGAGAAAACTTTTTTTGTCTTCTTTAATATCCATAACATCATCCTGCAGTTGAAAAAGTACCCCAAGTTTTTTCCCGATTGCCCGATATACTGGCACGAGACGCTCGGCGCCGGCAAGATGCGCGCCCATCACAAGAGGCGCCTCTACGCTGTATGTCGCGGTCTTGAGATAATACATCAAGTAAAGCTCCGCGAGCGAGAGGCGTTTTTTTTCGAGATACTCGGTATCGAGCGCTTGCCCCTCTCCTACAAGAATGGAGGCCGCAACAAATTCATTAATCGCCGCATCTTTCGCCTGGCGCGGCACACTTACAGGAGCTTCAGATAAAAAATCAAAACCCATAGACCACGCAATATCTCCAAGCACGATAGCATGCGCACTACCAAGCATACGGTGAATTGCGGGCTTGCCTCGACGCAGAAACGCCTTATCCATAATATCGTCATGTACGAGCATGCCCGCATGCACAAGCTCAATACCTATCGCAAAATCCCAAAATCCTGCTGGAATATAGCGCGAGCCCGCAAGTCCGGCGCCAAGAAAAAGAAAAAAGGGTCGAATGCGCTTGCCGCCACGCAATACAAACTCTTCGAGCACCGAGAAAAGCAGTTCGGATTCTAACATTCGGCAATTTTATCATGGAATTTCAACGCTTTCCAAGGCACAAGAAAATTTATTTTGAATGACCCAAATTCATGTTTGTGTCAAATCAAAATAAATCTTGACCAGACACGATTGATATAGTATAGTGCCGCCATATGAAACAATCCATTACAGTATTACTAAACGTATTAATAGTACCTGTAGTATTTTTCGCTTTTCTGGAAAGCGCCTCGGCGGCAGTAAGTTGGACACAGCACACTACCTACGACGGCAATCCAGGCAATTTACTTTTCCCGAGCATGAGTGCCGACGGCGCGTATCTTTTCTATGCGCATCGCTGTCAAGAAGATACTTGCTCAAGCACAAATCAAGACGGAGGAAGTGTTTATAGGGTTCGCTTTTCCGATGGAAATCGTACGCGCCTTTTGACGGGTCTTACAGATGGTCGCGGCACAAAATATGTTTCATCCAACGAGAATGGCAATATATTGGCGCTATCGTCAGATCAAAATTTGACTGGCGACGTACCAATCGATCACGAAGGTTGTAACCAAGTGTACCTCTATACGGTTTCACCGCGTTCATTCGAACGCGTTACTAATTACGAATGCCATTCGGCGCAGTTGGAACCAAATATTTCAGCTGATGGCAATATTGTATGTTGGACATCCCGCCGCGACCCAATCACAGATGTGTCGGGCCTCTCACAAGCATATTGTTACAACAAAACAACGGACAGTATATATCAAATCACTACTGGTAGTGAAGACGAAACTACATTTATATCACCCGATAACGACGGCACAAGATGCGCTGTTGCTTCGCGGGAGCCGCTGGCGGGTCCATTGCCATCGGGATATGAAGGAACCCAGCAAATATACTACAGTGGCAACTGTAATTCTGGTACACCCGCCTGGCAAAGAATTACGCTCTCCGATGGAGCGCCGATTCCATTCAAGCCATTCCTGACGAAGGACAGCAGTAAAATCCTCTTTGCTCAGTCAGGATCCAAGGTTGATGGCGGGGCATCGGATGTTATTGCTTTTACCTATTCTTTTCAAACCGGACTCATTACGAGACTGTTTGCCGCGGAATTGTCGTCCATAATCGGCATTGTGGTTAATACAATTACCGGAAACGCGGACGGAACAAAAGTTGCGGTTTCTTCGATAGAAGATCTTAGCGAGACCGGAGTAACAAATCCAAGCGAAGAAGTTTTTTCTGGAATTTATACGCCGTCCGATACGACCGTTCAATCCGGCTCTCCGGTTGATCTTGTACTTACCGACCCACAAGACCGCGATTGTTCCAAGTCCGATTGCCAGATTCCCGGATGCACCTATTTTGAATTTGACTTCGATGGAGATGGAGAACTGAATGATCGCATCTGGTGCGATCCGCGCATCGGAGGTAATTATCAAGTTCAAGTTATACCCGATGGCACACAACAACCGGGCGATACCTACTCGCTTATCGTCGCCGCCAATGACGCCGTGCAGCTGCAAATTACAGATCAACCGGTGCCGGAAAATCCCGACAATTATTTTGAGGTAATTCCATCCCCTCAATACCTGTTTAATCTGCGTTCAAGCAGTATTCGTATGAATACGGGAAACCTTCGACTGCGCGGCATATTAAATACTCCAGCAATCGCCGGTCCAATCACGCTCACCGTCAGCGGTAGCGCAGGCCAACCCACAATACTCAACCTTGGCAACACGTCGACCTATAAAACCAACCGAGCCGGAACCCTTATGACTACGACAATCAAAGACGGTACATCAACAATACATGCGCGGTTTCGAAAAACGCGGTCGGGCGGCTGGGATGCTCTTATAACAGGGACGCGTCTTAACCTCTCGGCGTTTGCCGGCACAACCAATCTTGCAATCACAGAAAGTATCCTTGTGGGCGACTCTAACTTCTCGGCAACCGAAATATTCAAACGCAGAAAGAATCAAGACCTCGTTTACAACGACTAATTTATTTGGCGTTGGGCTTTTCTGTTATGCCTGCGGTGGTTCGTCTATCGGAGGCGGCACCGGTTCTTGCGTTATTGCTCCAGTACCGCTGTCTACGGGTTGTTCTTGAGGTGGGGGTGCCGGAATTTCTGGCGCTTGTGGCTCTTCCGGCGGCGCCAGCGGCTCTTCTATTATCGGCTGTTCAGTCGTAGGTAAACTCTCCTCGGTCGAGGTTGTATCACTTGGTGAAGAAATAATTTCGCTGGGTGGAGGCGCAACTTCTGGATCTGGAGGCGGTGGTGGCGATTCCTCGGGCGGCGGCGAAGTTTCCGGAGGCAATGACTCAACAGCGTTGTCTATGCACGACCCCGGAATATTCACAATTGATCCGTTGGTTATCTTAAGACAGTAGGGTTTCCCATCTATTGAATCATAAAGCGTCACGCCCGTTGGCGTATTTTCATTTCCAACCTTGAGAGTATTTGTTTTTACGTCGTCCGCAGTAATGCTTTTGACGATCATATTCCCCTCTTCATCAATTGACCACTTGCCAGACATCGACAGGATTGATTTTACATTTTCAATGCTTTGCCCGTCGAGGTCAAGCGCGAATGAGCTTTTTACTTTACCTGATGCAATATCAATAACCCATGGCTCGGTGTTTGTTGCCTCTGCGAGTTCGGAATCAAAATGATTCCACCCAAGATTTACAAACATAAGCACTTCGCCCGTGGCAATGGGCGTGCCGTCGGGGAGCTGTTTCATCATAATTTCGCCGTCCATTCCATCAAACGATTTAAGCGCCATACCAATAGTCTTTCCGATCTTCCGCGCGCGCATAGCAATGCCGGGAATACTTGACGATGTAAGCAAATCGCCCTCACGAATTGGACCGCCTTCAAGCGAAACTTTAACCGGAACGCGGCCTTGGAGCGAGACGGGTACAGAACCCGGTACTCTTGCAAGAGATGAGAGCTTGAGACCCGGACTTGAGGATATGACACCAACAACCTCATTTTCGTACGTTCTTGTGGTGAGGCGTACAGCGGATGACGTCGCTATGCTGACAAGATAACCCGCTTCGATTTCCTCTCCGTCTTTCGCAAGATACCACTCTGCAAGGTCGCTTCTGCTCTGCAATAGTTGCTCAACATCCGGTGGCGGTTTTTGGAGCCCCTCAACCACTTGCACGCTATCCGGCGAATCCTGCCAAATGCGCACATAATCGATATCCATGTTATCCGTTGTAGCAGTGTAGTTAAAATTAAGACCCAAAGATGCAGTAGGAACGGTGGCGGTAACCTTGCCGAGATATCGGTCGTTTACATAAAAATCTACGTGGCCGGTGTGCGCTTCAAATCGCAGTCGATTGAACTTGTTTATTTTAACTGCCGAGGATCTCGGGCTGGTAATAAAAGTGCATGACGATCCGTTGCACGCCACACCAGTCCATGTAGTGCCGCAAGTGCCAGAAACATCGGTACAGTTTGTAAGGTAAATACCGCTTCCTACGGGGATATTAGCGAATCCAGCTGTCTGTGTACCAAGGCCAACGGTAATCTCTCCGTCATCATTGGCTGCTGCGGATACTTGCATGTTCGTCTCAAAAATAGCATTCAAGTCAGCATCAAACATGGCGTTTACATTTGCGCTTCCACCGCTCGTGAGATTATTATAAGTGAGACACGAGGGCCCGCCCGATTGTGCGTTTTGTCGGAAGAATCCGGGGGCGGTGTCATCAACAATGCTCCATTGGCAACCATTTGTTGTTACAGTCTCCTCACTGCCCCCGTATCTGCGGGTATTTGACCACGAACTTGTGGCGGAAATATTAACCATGGCATGCCCCGCGGCGCCCAACGTAGTCGTCCCAATTCCGATGCGATTATTGTTGTAAAGATTGAAAAATGGCTTATCCATTACGCCTTTGACAAGCGCTGTTCTTACTTGAAAACCAGAATCTGCTGTAGTTGCTTTTCCAATGCCGAGTCCGCCGGTTAAATACAAATCCGCCGTCGCGTTTGCATTGCCGCCAATCGAGAGATCGCCGCTGCTGGTAAGAGTAGGCGTGGAGGTTCCCGTACCTACGTAATCAGTCAGCGTTGCGAGATAGACTTTCGGAGCGCTCTCTGTCCACGCGCTTGTACCTCCCGTACTCGCATCCGCGCCGCATACAATAATTCCATTTGTATCCGTATCGAGCGTGTTGGCGCCATTGCACGCTCCTAGTGCCCGTAACACCACGTTGCCGCTTGCGGACACATAAAACGTAGATCCAACTTCAAGTGCGCCATCTTGCGTTGTTGCGTTATTAACTCCAAGGCCACCGGAAATATAGAGATCCGCCTTCCCGTTTCCGTTGCCGATTGATACATCCCCAGTGCCGTCAAGCACCGGCGTAGTAGTACCAAAACCGAATTCCGTACCACTATAATAACCAAGCGTATCGATAATTTTAAATCGCGAAGTATTATCAAACTGCAAATCAATAAGACCGCACGCCGTTGTACCGGTAATTGCACAATTTGTTGAAGCAAAATTGACACCAATTGCAGTTCCATACGATGCGCCGCCGGATATTTCGTTACCAATGCGCAATCTTGCTGTAGCATTTTGAGAGGCACTATTGTTGGGTACATCAGTAATCACAATATTATTATTTGCGAGGACTCCAGAAGTTGTTCTCGAACCCACAAAAAGCGTTTTTGTCGTCTCAACCTCACCAGTTTGCGCGGAGGTAGAAGCAACGCCAAAACTTGTACCACCCTTTTGGCTGACAAAAATAAACGGTGTCGTGGTTCCGTTATCCCCAACAACGAAACTAGGTTTTTTGCTGCCCTGTCCCGCAAGTTGTTCAATCGAGAGAAGCCCCCATGGAGTGCTTGAACCAATGCCAACATAGTTAAGCGTGTCATTGTAGATAAGATTTGAAGCGCCTCCGAACGTTGAACCGCCATCGTTGTATTGGACTTGACCATCGGTACCGGCGGCAGTGCCACTGCCGCTCGCATCTGCACCACACGTGATGGCGCCCAGAGCGTTCGTCTCAAGAACTTTTGTGCCGCTGCAACTTACAAGATTCGTTCTCAAATCATTTGCGAAAATACCTCCGGTGAAGGTGGAAGTACCCGAGCTTGAGGACTTGATGACGCCTCCCGTCAAGGTAAGCCCGTGAGATGAAGCAAGTCCTCCGCCTCCGACGGTAAGTCCATTGGTTGCAGTTGAAGTTCCGGATCCCTTCACTTTGAGTATGTTTCCGATGAAAGCAATTCCTGAAGTTTCAAGAACTCCATCTCTACTTGTGGCATTGCCTACGCCGAGTCCTCCTGATACATAGAGATCACTGGTCACTCCATTTCTTCCGATGACTACGTCTCCGGGGTTTAAGAGTTGCGCATTGGGACTTGAGGAGCCGAATGAGACAACTCCCTTCTGACTTACAAATATGAAAGGTGAGGTGGTTCCGTTGTCTGCGACGACGAAGATGGGTTTGGTTCTTCCCTTGCTTGAAAGTTGGTCTACCGAGAATTCTCCCCACGGAGTCGAGGTCCCGATTCC
>Ga0075976_141_pt1 | contig 7106 bp, 8 predicted proteins | sample RifGroA2_FD_68052 | JGI IMG/M metagenome (GOLD analysis project Ga0075976, IMG submission 68052) | Parcubacteria bacterium GW2011_GWA2_47_10b
GGCTTTTTAAGAATCATCCTTGGCCTGAAGGTGATTACATTGGCTATGCCTCAATGTTTGATTGCAATCCACGTTTTTTGAACAATAAAACTTTTCAGGTTTACTATAAATATAGGGCCGGATCTAATTACGTAACAGCTCACGAACTACTGCATTTTATGTTTTATGACTATGCCATCAAGAACCACCCTGGTCTTTTTGAAGGCAAAGATACAGAATCCGGAACATTTTGGGATGTAGCCGAAATATTTAATGCTGTGGTATTACACACTGTAATGTTTTCTAAAATTCACAATGCCAAGGAGCAGGTCGTGTACCCGGAACACCAAAAGTTTGTGCAAGATTTGGAGGGTCAACATGAAGAAGTTACTGACGTTGATGAATTTATTCTCAAAATTTATAATTTAGTAAAATCAAAACGATATGATCAAAGCTATTATTTTTGATCTTTGGGGGACGTTGGCGACAAAAAATGTCCCGATCTCAAAAACCTTGCAAGAAAAATTTGCCATACCCAAAACAGAAGATTTTGCGCGTCGTTATGAGGAGGACGTTCAGCTGAATCAATGGGAAACAGAAGAAGAAATGGCGGGGAGCTTTCTTTCTAAGTTTGGATTGGAGCATAAGGCGGACAGTGTTGGTTTTATTGTAGATTTATTTAGAAGAGGAATAAACGGGGCAACCTTATTTGATGGTATACCAGAACTTTTGACCACCTTGAAAACCAATGGTTATAAACTCGGTCTTTTATCTAATACCACCGTCTTTGAGGCGGTTGCTCTTAACCAATTGGGAATTGCTAAGTTTTTTGATGCGGTTTTGTTTTCTTGGCAAACTGGAAAATTGAAACCTGCTAATGAAATGTTTGACCAGATTTTGGCAAAACTAGAAGTCACCAAAGAGGAGTCAATTTTTATTGACGATAACAAACAAAACATCGCTGCTGCGCAGGTCTATGGCATCCAGGCAATTCGGTTTGAGTCAGTACCGCAAATCACCCAAGAACTTTCCCACCCATTTAATCTATGACCATTAATCAATGACCAGTCTTAGCATTAACTTAGATCAATTTGGTTTTGTTCAGCGGGAGCGAGATACCCAAGGGAGGGTTTATAAAAATCGCTGTGGCCGAGACTTTTTGTACTACACGCTCAACTATTATCTTCCTGACAAATTTAATGCCAAAGTTAATAACCCAGAACAGATAACTCGGCGAAATCTTTTTGGTCTGAAAATTCCTAGCTTCTTAGCCTGGACTACGCTTCAGTTTATTTATGTACCCAGTTTGTTCGCTCGAATGGGGCTAAGTTTAGAAATAAATAACCGAAGAATTAATACCTGGTTTGACTTGCTTAAGGCAATTTTTAGCCCAAGCAGGCTGGGTTGGGAGCAGAGAATAAAAGAGATTGAGAGGGCAGTTGATAACAGTCAAGTTTCTGGTATAAATATCTCCTTGGGTTTGAACGGATTGCTCGACCACGTGATATTTGTGTATAGTTACGACGAAGAAAACCTTTACGTTTTTGATACGCACCAAGTGGCAGGATTAGAGTATGAAAAAATTACTCAAGATGACCGGTACATTATGAAACTACCAAAGTCAGTAATAAAAAAGCGCTGGTCCAGATTTGGTAGGGTGTGGATTGTGCGGCGAGGTCTCTTTGTGTAAAAAATAAAACTAGTTGTTGACCAATTTGGTTTACCTGCTATAACTCAAGTGCGAGTTAGGGTTCAAAAAATTGTTCCTTTCCATGGAGGTAAGCAATGGCATCGGACATGCACATATTAGCCGTAAGTCTGATCAAGCAAGGGGAGAAAAGCACGAGAGAGATTAACCAGGAAACTGGTTATGCCATCAAGTATCTCGAACAACTGAAATCGGAGTTGAAACACCCGGGCGCTATCAAAAGAGCCCGAGACAGGTACAATGCGCGCCACCCAGGGCTAACGGTTGCTAGGACGCGTGAGTGGAGAAGTCAGCACCCGAGTGAACGTAACCGGCGGAGGAGGGAAAACTATCGGGTAACGGCAAATGCCAGGAATGATCATCAAACCTGGCTCCCAATTCACTTAGAGAAAATAACTGCACCTGAGCGTCCATCAGATCGTGAACTGGCCAAGGAGCTGGGGCGCTCGGTTCAGGCCATTCAGAACATGCGCTACCGGTTGGTAAAATAGTGCCAAGTTAGCCCGGACCACAAAGAAGCCCAAAGCGGGGCCTCCTGTGGCGGGCTTTTTTGTTTTCGGGTATAGCAGTGACACCTAATTTTAAGGACGCGTTCGATATTTGACCCGGCCCACTCTTTAGGTTAGTTTATAGGCTATAAAATAGCCCTCAGATAATGTGCTGTTTTATGGCACATTGAAAATATGAGACAAAACACGACTCACTAAATGGGAGGTTAGATAATGCTAAAGCGCTACAGTAGGGATCAAATGAGCGGTGTCTGGTCGGAAAAGAACAAGTTTTTCAACTGGCTGGTGGTGGAGATCGCCGTGTTTAGGGCGAGGCGGCGCATCGGTGAAATGATGCACAAAATTCCCAGGGATTTGGCGAAAAGAATCGTTATTAATCCTGAGGAAATCAACCGTATCGAAAAAGAAGAAACCCATCATGACGTCACTGCTTTTCTCGCGGAAGTCTCATCCCAACTCTCTGCCGAGTTAAGTTCGTGGCTACACCGAGGTTTAACCTCGTATGATGTTGTCGATACGGCCTTGAGTTTGCAGTTACGCGAAAGCATCAAGGTCCTCACGCAAACGCTTGCCAAACTGATGAGTGTGATCAAAGATGTTGCCTTGGTGTGTAAATACATGCCAGAGGTTGGGCGTTCCCACGGCATCCACGCTGAACCAATTACCTTCGGCGTTAAGCTGGCTAACTGGTACAGCGAGCTGGAGCGGCATCACAAACGTCTGCAGAGGTTGCTGATTTCAGTTTCCGTTGGTAAAATCAGCGGCGCGGTCGGCATGTACACACTTGATCCGAAGATCGAGGAGTTGGTCTGCAAAGAGTTGGGACTCAAACCCGTCATTGCCACGCAGATTATCGCGCGCGATATTGTCGCCGAATATATGTCCACCCTGGCCATCATCGCGGCCACGATCGGCAAGATCTCGGTCAATATTCGGCTACTCTCTCAAACAGAAATTCGTGAAATCATGGAGCCGTTCAGTGAAAATCAGGATGGTTCGTCAGCCATGCCACACAAGAAAAACCCGATCGGTAGTGAAAATCTGTCCGGTCTGATGCGAGTGGTTTGTGCGAATGTTCAGGTGGCCTATGAAAATTTGGCGACCTGTTGGCATGAGCGCAGTCTCGACAATTCTGGCGCGGAGCGGGTGATCATCGCCGATTCATCAATTCTGCTGGATTACGGCATGGCCCGACTCACCGGTATCATTGAGAAGATGCAGATTTACCATGAACGAATGCTGTTCAATCTCAATCTGACCAAGGGGCTCATCTTCTCACAGGAGGTGATGATGCTGGTGGCGGAAAAAAGCGGACTACCAAGAAAAGCGGCGCATCGCTTGGTGCGTGATGTGGCTTTGAAGTGCTGGGAAACTGGCGAGGATTTTCTGGAGACCTTGCTCTGCAATAATTCCGTCATGCAGTTTGTCAACGCAGAAGAAGTGAGAGCATGCTTCAATCTCGGGCACAAACTGCGTCACGTGGATTACATTTTTCTAAAAACTTTCGGTGAATAAGGAGATATCAATATGGCGGAACAAGTAGTCATAGCAGAAGGCAAGACGAAGGTGATTTTCCGATTGGACGATAAGCCGGGCCTCGTTCTCGTCAGAAGTAAGGACGACATCACAAAAAACGATGATCCGGCCCAGACCCGAGTAATGGAGGGAAAGGCAGTCCACTCAACCACAACAACCTGCGCCGTTTTTTCTCTCTTGAAAGCGGCCGGAATTCTAGTTGCTTTTGAAAGGCAGGTTTCGAGCACGGAGTTTGAGGCGCCAGAATGCAAGATGATTCCGTTGGAAGTCGTAATCAGGCGCTATGCTGTCGGAAGCTACCTCAAACGTTTTCCGAACCTCGAGAAGACAAAAGAGGAAACTCCACATCGCTTTCATCGGCTGGTCTTTGAACTTTTTCTCAAGACAACTGGAGGAAGAATTCTTAACAAAGACGGTGAAGTGTGCGGGGAAACACATGAAGACCCAACCACCGGACGACCAATCGATGATCCGTTTATCCTGGACCCCGGTGATAGTATTTGGGATCTCAGGCATCCCAAATATCCAAGCTGGACGGAGAAATCGAAGCTCAATTGCCCAGTGTTTCGGGGCAACATTTTGCCGGTGCCAGAGGGTGTAACAGTCGAAAGGATCGAAGAAATCGCTCGCCGGGTTTTCCTCGTTCTCGAGGGTGCCTGGGCGCAAATCGGGCTCCGGCTCGTCGACTTCAAGATCGAGTTTGGAATCGACAAAGACGGGAATCTTGTGGTGTCGGATGTCATCGACAATGACAGTTGGCGTCTGCGCACCAGTGACTGGCAAGAGCTTTCGAAACAGCTTTTTCGCGATAACTTTGATATGAGCGAAATCGCGGATAAATACGCGCTGGTGGCGGGATTAACCAGGAGATTTACCATTCCCAGGCAAGCCATCGTTTTATGGCGTGGCTCGCCAAACGATACACCTCCGGACATTCCGGCAGTGGCGGGCGTAGGGGAAGTCGACATCGTCGGTTCCGGGCATAAGTCTCCGAATGCCTGCTTGGTTAGTCTTGAAGAGATCCTGGCTGATTACCCTGAAGGGGGAGTAATTCTTGCCATGGTTGGTATGAGCAACGGCCTGGGGCCGATGTTGGCGGCAAGAACCAGCTGGCCAGTAATTGGAGTGGCGATAACAGCTGAAACTCACCCGGAAGATGTCTGGAGCAGTCTCCGGCTACCTAGCCAAGTACCCATGCTGACGGTGCTCTCACCCAAGAATGCTGTTTTGGCGGCGCTCAACATCCTTCGGGTATAGTTAAGCTTGTTTAATCTAGATTTACCAGATAAGATTGAGTTTAAATAATCCATGCCATTAGATCTCAACCAATTCGAAATAGTTAAACCGCTTACTTGGGAAGAGGTGCTTGAGATTTGGCAGAATAATGAAATTAACGAGGTGCATTGGCAGGCGTACTGGAGGGAAAAAGGTTTTAACTCTTGGTACGAGTGGCGTAAAAAATATATTGAACCGATTGCCGCTCTGAATAAAGAGTGGAAACTGGTTAAAGTAATTGATCCACTAAAATCGGTGCCTAACTTTCATGGCGGGCCATATACTGGTTGGGATAAAAACTTTTACGGGGGGCGAGACTTGCCGACCTTTGCAGAAATGAAAGAAAATCCCGCCGCGGCCGAGTATTTAAAAAATCTTCCCGCCAAAACCACGATGCTAGCTTGGAACACTGAAATCGGTGTGGTAATTATCGAAGGTATGCATCGTTGTGCGGCGATTACGAAAGCGGCCAAGGAAGGTCTTGGTCTAAAGCTCGAATTATACCTAGCGATCGCCGACTGTTCACGTAGCGAAATCCCGGATTTTAGGGAAAAAAAGTAGAACTTAATGTTAAAATGTAATTATGGGTATACATGAAGAACAACTGAAAGTAAAAGGGAGAGAGGTTAGTCGAGAAATTCTAGTTAAAGAGCTTAAAGAAAAACTGAGGGCAGCTTACAAAGCAGATGCCATGCGGACGCATGAGAAAGTGCTTAGTTTTACGAGTGCAATTAAAGAACAATATCCTGATTATTCAAAGTATCAGTTGTGGCATTTAGTAATTGGCAGTACCATCGATGATGCTGACAAGATAACTAAAATAACCCATTTCGATTTTCCGGGTGACCTTTCGGTTGAGCAGTTTATAAAATCACTCTAAAGTCTATATAGCCGTCAAATTGACAGTTTATATATAATTATGGTTTAATGAAAAAACCGTTTCTTTGACAACGACAACACTTCATTTCAACAAGAAGGAGGAAGGATCCGTATGACGACAACTCAAGAAGGACTGACTCACTTCAAAAATAGCAGTGACGACGACCATGCACTTTGTGGCGTCGGCGGGGAGATCTGGCCCAGGGGCGATTACTGGTCCAACCAAGAGTACCATGTTAATTGTCGTGACTGTCAGGAAAAGCTGAAGAGAGCCAAAGAAGCGAGGAGGGCCGTGCCCTCCATGGAGACCATGCACTTCTTGGAATATACGCAGGCGGGTGGTGAGTTTTTCGCCAAGTTTTCTGACCCGCAGACCGGCCAGTCCAAACCGTTCAGCTATCAAGAGTGTCTGGAAAGGCAGGAGCGTCTGAGAACGAATGGTTGGCCGTATGAGCAGACTGAGCTCGCGCTCAACGGTTGGCCGAAATAAGAAAGGGGGGAGGAGTAGTGGCCAGAAGCTTTGCGCTCCGAGCGACGATTCACGACATCAACAAACCCGACAAGAAGTAACAGTTCCCGCCGCCTTTGAGAAGCCGCCTTCGGGCCCCGCTTCTCGAGGCGGCTTTTTAATTCCCGCCATTTGCCAAACTTTATTTTATATTGTATATTAACTTTTGATTTTGTGGCCAATCTTTAACAACATGGAGGTTTAATTAGATGAATGAGAAATTGCTGAAGGAACTTTCGGATGCTACGGGCATCCCACTGGATCACTTTTCCGAAGCATTGAATTATCCAGATTCAGTGGTGGGTTTCATTCCAAACATCGCTCGAGCACGCGAACTATGTCGTATTGTCGAAGAGGGAAGCGTGGCTGGAGCCTTGATACTTGAGCGCTGGGTAGACCTCTGCCAGACTGTGAAGCAGACAGCGGAGGTTTATGAAATAGCCGGAGAGGGTAGTGCAGCCAGGAGTAAGGCCAAGGACAAGTGGAACAAACTTTCCCTGGCCCGGCTAAACATGGCCACAACCTCCGCCCAAGCCAAGCAGGTGTATCTCACTAGTCTGGTTGGTAGTCCAGTACGACGGCTTGCGGCTGAGAAGTGCGCAAGGCTGTGTCGCACTCTTCGTCAAGCAGATCGCCTCTGGTTCTTTGCGCCTGGTGGTGTGTTGGCAACCCTTGCTCAAGAAAGAATGCTTGAGCTCTGTACAACGATTGC
>Ga0075976_136_pt1 | contig 6521 bp, 3 predicted proteins | sample RifGroA2_FD_68052 | JGI IMG/M metagenome (GOLD analysis project Ga0075976, IMG submission 68052) | Parcubacteria bacterium GW2011_GWA2_47_10b
TAGTTGTTACTCCTCCTGGCACGACTCCTCCAGTGGTTCCAGCTGGCACGGGTTTGACCGTGTCGGCGGCAGTTCAACCAGCGGCGCAATTGGCTCCGTTGTCTGCGGCTCGCATTCCGATGACCAAAGTTACTTTCACCGCCGGTAATGACGGCGATGTGGTAGTTAACAGTTTGGTAGCGGAGCGCGGCGGTCCTTCAGTGGATGCTGATATTTCTGGCATTGTCTTACTTGATGAAACAGGCGCTCAACTTGGTTTGGCTAAAACATTGAACTCGGCTCACCAAGTAACTTTGTCAGAGCCATTCACAGTTAAGGCCGGCCAATCAAGAACAATGACTTTGGCTTTGAATCGACCGGCGGCTGACGCTGACTCCAGCTCTGCTGGCGCAGTGTTTTCTCTTTCATTGGTGGCGGTTAATACCTCCGCTACGGTTACGGGTTCTCTGCCGATTGTCGGCACAGGACAAACCGGCAATGTCGGTTTGACCATTGGCTCGGTAACAAATGCCCGCGGTCCGTTGGATCCGAACGGCAGTGTTACTAAGGAAGTTGGTAAAACGGGCTACACTTTCTCTTCAATTAAAATTACTGCCGGTTCGGCTGAAAAAATTGTCCTGAATTCTATTCGTTGGAATCAATCGGGTTCCGCCGCTTCAGCTGATTTCGCGAATTTGACGACCTATGTTGATGGTGTTGCCTATCCGGTGGTGGTTTCATCCGATGGCAAATACTACACTTCCAGTTTTGGAGGTATGGTCATTGATAAAGGTCTTTCCAAGGAAATTTCCATCAAAGGCGATATTGTCGGCGGTTCAGGCCGAACGATTGCTTTTGACCTCTATCGCAATACCGACTTAAATGTTGTCGGTCAGACCTATGGTTATGGCATTACTCCTCCGACTTCCGGCACGGGTTTTGCTTCAACCAATCCTTGGTATGACGCTTCAGTGGTAACGGTGTCTAACGGCACTCTCACGGTGTCCAAGGCGACTACCGTGGCGGCGCAGAATATCGCCATTAACCTCGCTGACCAACCGCTCGGCGGTTTTGAAGTGGAGGTTTTGGGCGAACCGATTTCTGTTACCAGTATGATCTTCAACACTTCAACCACGACTGCTGATGTGGTTACTAATGTTTCCTTAGTTGGCCCGAATGGCAGTGTGATGGCGGGACCAGTTGATTTGGTTGCCGGCACGCCTGCGACTTTGACCTTCACGGATACAGTTACCTTCCCGATTGGCAAGGGCGTTTATTCCTTGAGAGGCAAGTTGTCCTCAACTTGGGGTAATAGCACGGTCTTTTCCGCTTCCACTACGCCTTCCACTCAATGGACAGGCGCTACTGGTCAGGTGACTGGCAATAGCATTACCACTTCCCCGACTACTTTGGTTAGCGCCAATCAAATGACTGCCAAGACGGCCGTTATTACGATTAGCGTTTCCGCTAGTCCGTCCGCTCAAACAATTGTTGCTGGCGCGAATGGTTATCTCTTTGCCAACTATCAACTTGATGCCACAGCTTCGGGCGAAGACATTCGGTTTACTTCTCTACCACTTGAATATAACGCTGGTGGCAACACTGTTACTAATGTCAAGAATTGTCGTCTCTATGACAACAATGTTGATATTTCTGGCGCTAGTAATAAAGTTGACCCTTCGGCGATTGCTTCTTCCACTACCTTCACCATTGATGGCGGCTTGACGGTTGCCAAGAATACGACTAAGACCTTGGCTTTGAAGTGCGATATTGGCGCGGGTGCCACAGGCGTCTACGCTTGGGGTTATGATTCAAGCGCTTCGCCTTCAGCGACCGGTCTTACTTCCGGTCAATCGGCGACCATTACCGAGAATGATTCTATGGGTCAGTTGATGACTTTGTCTGCTGGTGGCACATTCACAGTGGCTCTTGACGATTCTTCTACGCCTTCTTACGCATTAGGCGCGGGAGGGACGGCTGGTAATACCTTCGCGGTCTTGAAATTGCACGCTTCAAATGAGGCAATCTCATTGAGCAAAATTGGTCTTCAACTTACCAATACGGCTTCCAGTTCGCCTCAAGACCTTACTAATATTTATGTCTACGATGGCGCGACTAAACTTGGCGAGGGACAATTTACTGGTACGGCAACGACTATGACTTTGACTTTGACGACACCGGTAACAATTCCGAAAAATGGCGACTTAACGCTTACCATTAAGGGTGATTTGGGGGCTGTCAGTGAAGATGGACCAATGATTACCTCTGGCCGCTTAATCGCCATTGACTATGACGGCACCACTGTCGCCAATACTCAAGGCACCGGTTCGGCCTCAGGAACGACCATTAATACCAGCTCCACAGCTGATTCGGCTTCCAGCGGTATTCGGGTTATGAAGTCATTCCCGACTATTGCTAAGGTGACATTGCCGACCTATACTTTGGACAACGGCACTAAGTCCCTTTTGAGATTCAAAGTGACGGCTGATGCGAAAGGTCCAATCAGTATTGCTAAGGTGACAGTGAGACTTTCTACCACCACTGCTACGGTTACGGGCTTAAATGTCTATGCCTTCACTGATTCCGGATACTCTACTCCAGTCTCTGGTTTGGGTACGGCTGGTGAATTCCGACAAACGGCGTTTACGGGTGTTGTGTGGAGTACCTCGGCTTCTAACCTTGAGTTCTATCCACAGACCTCCGCTTCGGCCACTACCACAGTTCAAGTGCCGGCTGGCGGTTCAAGATACTTTGAAGTGCAGGGCACGGTGTCAGGCGCTGCGGCTGGTGCTTCAATCTCTACCCAGCTTCAAGGCGACCCAGCTTACCCAGCGGCTTCTTCTACGACTTACATGCTTCCAGTTGATGAAATTGATGGCTTGTATGCCAACAGGAAATACTGGGCAACTTACGACCATGTTCGGGACTTCTTCATTTGGTCACCTAACTCAACGACTACTCCGACTGTTGGGACTAATGACTGGACGAACGGTTATGGCATAGTGGGTCTACCGGGCACGAATATGTCAGCTGAAGTTATCTCTAAGTAAAAATTAACCACTTGTGTCCTCCGCCTAAGGCGGAGGAGGTTAGCAAAAATCCCCGCCTCATCGGCGGGGGTTTTGTTTTCCTGGATTTTCTGCTATATTTTTGGTATGAAAAATTACAAAAATATTATTTCCATTGCCGTCATTGTTATTCTTATCGCCGGCGCCGGTATCTATATTTATTACGACCTAAACAAAACGCTTGAGCCGGTGGCCTCTGCTATTGCCGTTGACGAAAATATCAGCGTTGAATTGGAAGGCGGAGGTGTTGCCAAAGTGGAAATGGTGTCAGTTGAAAATACACCAGCGCCCGCCATTCCTAGTTTGGACAAGCCGCTAATTTTTCCAGATGGTTTTGCCGAAGATGCCAAGAAAATAGTAGTGGAAAAAACTCGCAAATTGACCGCTGATTTGAAAAGCAATCCCGATAATTTCAGCACTTGGCTAGATTTGGCGATTTACCGAAAAATGATTCACGATTATCAAGGCGCGAAGGAAATCTGGGAATATCTAAACAAGGCCTATCCCACCCAATCCATCTCTTTTGGCAATCTAGGCGACTTGTATCATTATTTTCTAAAGGACTTTCCCAAAGCCGAAGTCAATTTCAAGCAGGCGATTGCTAATAGTCCCAATAGGATTGATTTGTATCGCGGTTTATTTGAACTCTATAAGTATTCTTATAAACAAAACACCAGCGCCGCTGAAGACATTCTCCTGTCCGGGCTTAAAGCCAATCCAGACAATCCCGATTTACAAAATTTGCTCGCTCAAGAACGAGTTATCCACAATTGACTTTCCCAAGTGTTTCATTGGGCTGTATAATTATCACGGCGAAGAAATTTAATCACTTTGTCGAGGGTGGTGTTTCGCTTTTTTTAGAATTATTTAATTAAAATTAATTATGAAATTATTTAAGAGCAAAGATTTTTATTCGGTGGCTTTGGCGGTAGCGCTTTCGTTAGTAATAGTGGCGGTGAGCGTATCGGCCGCGACAACAATAAGCACCGACATTAGTACTGGCGGTACCTTAGCAGTGACCGGTGCCAGCACGCTTACTGGTTTGGCTACCTTGACCGGCGGTTTTATTTCCCAGGCCTCTTCAACGGCTGGTTCAACTTTGACGGTTGGTGGTAAGTTTATGGCGTCAAGCACGGCGTTGTTTACTGACGCAATTACTGCTTATAGTACACTAGGTGTAACCGGCGCGACCGCGCTTGATGGCGGTTTAACAATGGATACAAATAAATTTACTGTTGCTGATACCAGCGGCAATACGGCAATTGCCGGCACATTAAGTGTAACTGGTGTGACAACTCTCGGTTATGCTTCCTCAACGGCTATTACCACATCAGGCGCTTTGATAGTCGGGACAACCACTCCAACCACTAATGCTGTTGCCGAGCTTTCGGCTTCCGGTTCTGCCACGACCACGCTTTATCTTGGTTCAAGCGGGTCAGGCAAGGGCGGATGTATTCAACTGGAAGGGCCGAATGATACTGTTTATCGTATTTACGCGACTACTACTGGACCGTTGATGGTTGAGGCCGGAGCTTGTAAATAATTCAAGTAATACAAGATAAATATGAAAAAAATCTTATTAATTGTTTCTATTTTATTTTTACCGTTAATCAGTTATGCCGCTTATGATGATGTGTCGCTTTCTACCGGTTCGGAAATTACCGTTTCCGGCGGTACTTTAACGGGCGATAACGGCGCCACTTTGGAATCGTTGGATGTCGGCGCTGATAATTTTACCGTTGTAATGCCGGCTGGTTCCAGCTTCAATTTCGCTTCGGCTAACAAAAAGACCATTACCGTTACCGGCGGTTTGGGTTCGGTGGCGGTTACTTCCAATTGCGGCGCCTCATCGGCTACTTACGCGTTTTCCAATCCATCCAGTGGCACAACCTTAAGCTTAATCGTTGAAGTCGGCTCTGCCACTTGCACTGGCGGTTTAAGCGCAAAATCGGGCAGTGGTGTTGTATTTGGCGTTGGAGGGGGAGGTGGTGGCGGAATCGTTCCAAGCAGTGGTGGCGGGGGTGGTGGCGGCGGCGGAGGAAGTTACACACCAGCGCCAGTAGTTGTTGTCCCAACCCCAACCCCAACTTATGCCAATGGATTATCGGCGGTGCAAGTAAGTTCTATTCTATCGCTTCTCCAATCATTTGGTGCCGACCAAAGTATTATTGATAATGTGCGCGCTTCGCTTATGGGAAGTGTGGCTAGTGGTGGCTCATCGGCAAGCGCCGGCATTGGAACGGCCACTGGTTATGTTTTTGCCAAAGCGCTCAAAACCGGTAGCGCCAATACTGATGTTAAAAAACTTCAACTGATTCTTAATTCTGACCCTGACACCCAAATTGCTTCCAGTGGCGTTGGTTCGTCGGGCAATGAGACGAATTATTACGGCTCGCTGACTCGGAAAGCAGTGGAGAAGTTCCAGGTGAAATACGGCATTGCTAAATCAGGCGATGAAGGTTATGGGACAGTTGGTCCAAAAACCCGCGCCAAATTGAACGACTTGGCGAAATAGTGTTCTCGCGGAAGCGGTGTCTCTCATCGGAAAAAGACCACAAGACCACAAAAAGGCTAAACCTTAAGGTTTAGCCTTTTTGGTTTTTTAATTGGTTTTTAAAGTAATGTCTCTAGGATTTTAATTCTGCACCGATACTAGCGATAGCGGATATAGGTTCAAATTATTTTGCGACATTATTTTTGCCACGACAAAATCTTTGCCACGACAAAATCGTGGCAATTTTTCCATACCAAAATATATGCTAGAATTTAAAATGTGAAATATCTAGACAAAACCTTTTTCAAATTTCTAGGCGGCTTCGCCGCGATTTTGGCAATCAGTTTTCTGCTCTTGTTTGTCATCCAATTTTTTTCTGAATAAACCAAATTATTATTAAAATCAAATTATTCTGAAACCGCACCTAAATTTGCTATCGCAGGATTAGGTGCGGGGAGGGGGGGAGGGGGGGGAGACGCCACAAATCCATTTTTCCCTTGCGTATTTTTTTACCCTGTGTTAACTTGTTGATATTAGGCCAAAGACAATAGGAATCCGCCAACTGGCGGGATAATACCTATCGAGGTCAAAAATCTCTTCGGAGTTTTTGTCTACGGCCTTATTAAGGTCGTTATTTTTTACCAAAAAAAACAAAATGGCAAAGACCAAAGAACAAAAAAAGGAATCATTGGCGGCAATCGCCAAATTGATTAAAGATGTTAAAGACGCGGGTTCGGTGGCGTTGGTAAAATTCGGCGGTTTGACGGTTGCTGATGCGACTAACTTTCGCCGAAAATTACGCGCTGATGGCGTTGATTATGTGGTGACAAAAAAGACCCTTGCCAAAAAAGCTCTAGCGGAAAGCGGTGTGTCTGGCGAAATGCCGGCTCTTGATGGCCAAATTGGTTTGGCTTGGGGCGCTGACCAAATCGCGCCAGCGCGCGGTGTCTACGAATTCCAAAAAAAGTTGGATAAAAAAG
>Ga0075976_144_pt1 | contig 6432 bp, 6 predicted proteins | sample RifGroA2_FD_68052 | JGI IMG/M metagenome (GOLD analysis project Ga0075976, IMG submission 68052) | Parcubacteria bacterium GW2011_GWA2_47_10b
GAATATCCATTCTTTGCGTTCTTAAAAAATGCAGGGATCACATTTCAAATGTTTTACTTTTTGGGAGACTTCAATGCGCGCCATAATATTCCCGGAAACCCGCTCTTGTGGTGGCCGATCGCGGTATTTTTCACCATCGGACTCGTACTTGCGTTTCGAAAAAGATATTGGCTCCTCATCTCGTGGCTCATTGTGATGATGCTGCCCGTCGCCGTATCAAATGAAGGAATCCCTCATGCGCTTCGCTCAATAATCATGATCCCACCCGTTTTTATCATTGCAGCAATCGGCTTTGCGTCAGCCCTTGTAACCCTGTATCACTTTACACATTCGCGCTTCGTGCAAACAATAGTCACTGCGCTTGCTGTAATTATCGTAGTAGCGCATGTTATCCATACCTACAACACATACTTCATAGAATGGGGGGAAAGCGCGCTGACAAAAGAATCATTCGGTGGGAATCTTTACAATATCGGCTTATTCCTCAACAATATGCCGGAAGATACTCTAAAGTATGTCGTCACCGACGAAACGGAAACCATCGACCGCACAGGAAGGCCCATGTCGCTTGAACCAATATTATTTGCAACAGACACTTATCTTCCCCACCCCGAAGGATATAAAAATATTTACTATAAAACGACCGCACAACTTGATTCTCTCAACTGCCAAACGGACTGTATGATAATACCAATTCGCAATAGCTATGCGATTTTTGCTCTGGCGCGTAAAAAATACCCCAACCTCCAGTTTGACCGTTCGATCGAACAAAAATATCAACTCCTGGTCGCGCGGCCAAAATGAGCCCCTCACGATTTTTTGCAACAACAACCGTCGTACTACTCCTTTTTATTTCCGCCACGCTTGCGTATCTTGCGACGTGGAATAACAGCGCTATCTTTGATGAAACTGCGCATATCGGCGCGGGGTATGCATACCTCACCGAACGTGACTCGCATCTTAACCCAGAACATCCTCCGCTCGTAAAAGATATCGCGGCGCTTCCTCTCCTTTTTTTCAATCTCTCCTATCCGACCGATACCGACGCATGGAGTACCGAAGTCAACGGGCAATGGGATCAGGGGGGAGGGTTCTTATTTGAATTCGGAAATAATCCTGAACTTATTCTCCGCTCATCGCGTCTTCCCATTGTCATACTTTCTTTTCTAACCGGACTTTTCTTGTTTTTGTGGATCCGCAGCGTGTTTGGGAATAAAGTCGCGTTTCTTGCGACATTTTTCTTTGCTTTTTCACCAACCGTACTTGCCCATTCTGGCTTTGTCACAACCGATATCGCAGCAACCCTCGGTTTTCTTGTAGGCACCGCAACATTCGTTCGATTCCTTAAACAACAAACTCTCCGGCGCTTTACAGTGGCATCACTTGCGTTCGGCATAGCCCAACTTCTTAAATTTTCTCTTTTTCTTCTTGTACCTATCTATATAATTCTTGCTTTTGTCTGGCTCGTGGTAAGCGAAGATCTACATCCTCTAAAAAACTGGGTACGAAAAACTTTTCTACTCTATAGCCGCATCGGTGTTTTATTTGTTTTTGGAGCGCTGATTATATGGGCGGTATATGCCTGGCACGTATGGGATTATCCGCAAGAACGGCAGCTCCGCGACGCTCAAGTTCTTATCGGAGAATTTCGGCCGCATGCGTTTGTCTCGCTTGACCTTTGGCTTATTTCCCATCGCGCAACGCGTCCGCTTGGGCAATATTTGCTTGGCGTCATGATGGTATCGCAGCGGACCGCGGGCGGCAACAGCGCATATTTTCTTGGTGAAGTATCATCGGCTGGCTGGACACACTATTTTCCAACACTTTATTTTCTTAAAGAAACTCTGGCATTTCATATCCTCTCTGTGCTTGCGTTGTGCATTGCGATTTGGAGAATTGCGCGCACGCGCGATAAGTCACGAAAAGCAATACGCGAGTGGCTTGAAGACAACTTTATTCTTTTTGCAAGTATATTTTTTGTTGTTTTTTACTGGACATCATCTGTCACCAACCCCCTCAATATTGGCGTGCGACACGTACTACCAACCTTCCCGTTCATTTACCTTCTCGTTTCGCGCGAACTCACACTTTGGATATCGGGATCAGGACCATTGGTTAGAAACTCTTTAACAGCAACCGGCTATCTCCAATTTTTCTGGGCGCGTATTATAAAATCGCTCCCGAGAGTACTGTTTCTCATACTCATGATGCTCTGGATCACTGCAAGCGCGTTCGTAAACTTTCCCTCGTATCTTTCGTATTATAACGAACTCGCCGGAGGCACACGCGAAGGCTTCTGGTACGCAACAGATTCAAACTATGACTGGGGACAAGACCTCAAGCGGCTCTCGATAAAACTTTCCCAAGATTATCCTAACGAGAGAATATATCTCCATTATTTCGGCGGCAGTACACGTGACAACGGCGCACAACGATTTTACCTTGGCGAGAAATTTATTCCCCACTATTCCAGTTTTGGCCCGCCCCCACGGGGGTCGCTCTTCGCAGTGTCGGTAAACGAACTTATGGGAAACTGGGCGCGGCCGGTAAATGGATTTCCGCCGCCGAAGGCAGAAGACGCCTATCTATGGCTCAAAAACCTCAAACCAATCGATCGCGGAGGAACATCAATTTTCATCTACCGGATTCCCTGAATTTATAAAAAATCTTATTGCCCAGACGCAAATCAATATACTCGAGGTCTTTTACCCTCTCTTTTATTTCGCCCTGAAGCGCGATGTGTACGTTTTTATACGCATTTTCTAGATCGCCATCTTCGCGAATAAGAATTTCCCATCCCGCTTGGGCTTTTACGCGCAACGTCTCGGCGTTCTTGGAGATAATCATTTCAATAGTTCCAAATTCTTCACGCTCATTGAAAAACCGTGCGATTTCCATCCTACGCGGCGAAATAACCATATTTCCTATACGCGTGTCACTCGCGCTCTCATCCCGTATTTTTGGAAATGAATCTATTTGCTCGTTTGCAATATCCCGAAACGCGTGGGCATTTTCGTCAATCCACAAACATCTTTCGGGGTCGCCGAAACAATACAACCCTGGGGCCCAAAAAAGAAGATGTTGTCGCGGGGAAAGAGAATGACAAAACGTTCACGAAGGCGATCTTGTATATATGCGCGGAGAGCTTCTTCGTTTGTCCGTTCAAGTCCCGAAAATGTAATACGAGAAATCCGAAATTTCTCCCAGGAAAAAAATATACTAACTCCAGCCGCGAGAATAACGATGCCGAGAAAAACAAACGCGATTTTTTTCTGAATCCTTTGTTTTCTTTTCTGGCGACGCCGGGAATCAATTCTTGCCGAAAGCCGCGTTGTTTTTTTGTAGTAGCGATTTGCCAACATATGATTCGAGCACTTTTGGTACTAAGACGGAACCATCTTCACGCTGGAATTGTTCCAGCAAACTCATCAAAAGCCGCGGCGTTGCAACAGCGGTCGCATTAAGCGAGTGGATAAAACGCAATGTTCCTTCTTTGTCGCGGTAACGGATATTGAGACGGCGCGTCTGAAAATCATGAAAATACGAAGCCGAGTGTGTTTCGCCAAATATCTGCCGCGACGGGAGCCATGCTTCGATGTCATACTTTTTGACTTGTCCAAGACCAAGGTCACCTCCACAGTTTGCAACCACGCGATAGTAAAGACCAAGTGCCTGCATGATTTCCTCCGCGTTCTGGTTGAGTTCTTCATGTAGGCGAACGGAATCCTGGTGATCCGCACGGCAAAAAACTACCTGCTCCACTTTCATAAATTCATGGACCCGATAGAGTCCCTTGGTGTCTTTTCCGTATGCTCCCGCTTCACGCCGAAAACAAGGCGAAAAAGCGACAAATTTCAAGGGTAATGAATCTTCTTCGAAAATCTCGTTTTGAAACATTCCCATGACAGAAACCTCCGACGTACCGACAAAATACAAGTCATCCTGTGTTTTATAGACATCATCAACCCCCAGGGGAAAATAACCGGTTCCTACGAAGTTACTTTCCCGCGCGAGCGCGGGCGCAAAAAGCGGCACAAATCCTTTCTGGGAAAGAAAAGAAAGAACATATTGCCAAAGTCCGAGCGACAAAAAAACCGCCTCGTTTTTCAGAAAATACCCCCGAAACCCAGCAACTTTTGCGCCGCGCTCAAAATCAGCTAGATCAAGATTTTCAAGGATCATCATGTGGTCTCTCGGTTCGAAAGAAAACTCGGGTTTTACCCCTCCCACACGGATCTCCCGGTTCTCTGCATCAGTTTCTCCTTCTGGAACGGACGGGTCCGGAATATTCGGAACCCCGTACATCATCTGTTCAAATTGAACAACAATATCGGTAAGCTCCTTCTCTTTCTCTTGGAGGGTACTTTTGAGTTCTTTCGTATTTTTGATTGCACGTTTCTTTTCCTCCCCATCCTGTATCGCACCAATTGCATCGGAAGCGGCATTGAGCTCGGCGCGAAGAATCTCGACCTCCCGAAGACACTCACGGCGACGGGTATCAATATCAAGCAGTTTCTCAACGTCAAAAACAATATGTTTCTTCCGCGCCGCTTCTTTGACAAGAAGAGGGTTCTCGCGAATAAACTTGATATCAAGCATCTCTCTATTATACAGCAAAGACGTCCGACGTCCTAGAGGACGTCGGACGTCTCGTATGTTAGAAAATAAATTACTCTGCAATAATCGTGCCGCGCAGCGTCGGGAGTTTGTGATCATGGTATTTCCACGAACCTTTCTGTTGGAACGTATATGACCACTCGCCACCACTTGGGATGCCGCATCCAGTAAACTTTCCAGCAAAACAACTATCCTGATCAGGATATACTTTGTGTTCAGGATGCACTGCCGATGCTGGCCAGCTTTCTCTAGAGCTTTTATTTCTAAACATAATCGTTGTGCCAGCTTTAATCTTCAGTGTTTCGGGCGAGAACCCGTCATCACTAATATCAACCGTTGCGCTTTGCGTCATCATCTCCCCATCTGTCACGGGTTCCCCGGGAACCGGCATCGTCGCACCGTCCTTTTTCTCCATCATCGCACCGTTGTCAATAGAGGTCTCAACAGGTTGTTTATTAAACAAATAAAACACCCCTCCGGCAATCAAGATGACAATAATAATTCCAAAGATTATTTTACTCATTATTATATAGCTCCTAGTTTTTCTATAATCTCAAAAGAAAAGAGTTTGTGTCAAGCGCGCTTATACACACCATCAAACAAGATGCCGGTACGCAACAAGTACAACGGAGAAAACCGCAAAAAGAACCGCGATAAAAACTGCAGCGGAGGCAATATCTTTGCTAATTCCGATACGCTCATGGCCATGGGGGTGCAAATGTTCTAATGCCTCTTCTATCGATGTATTGATAAGTTCACCCATCAAAACAAGCACATACGAAAGAATAAAAAGCGCAAGCTCAAAATTATCAAGCGGCCAAAAAGTTATACCAATCAGTATAAAGAAGAATCCCGCCGCAATTTCCATCCGAAAACTAAGATCGCGTTTATACGCTTCCCTAAGACCGGTTGCGGCATTTCTAAAGCTACGAAAAACTTTTTTTACATAAAACATAGATCATCTTTTTCTCCGTCTCCTCCGCCAACGCACGGCAAGAATAAAAATGATAATAAGAAATATAATCCCCAAAACAGGGTTGTCAAGAAGAAACACAACAAGCGCCAAGAATTTCTCTGTCGCAAGGGAAAGTATTGACCACAAAAGGCCGCCCGCCACAGAAAACACCGAAGCAAATTGTCGCGGATATGAGACGCCAGCTGGTTTTGGGGTAAACAGCTTCTCTTTCAAATCTTCATAAGACCGGGTGAGTTTCGCTTTTGCTTGTTCGGGCGCAAGCGCTTCTTTTTGTTTTTTTATACTCTCTGATACGCGTGTAATGAATTTTTCGGTGCCGCCCGTATTTGCTTTCCAGGCCTCGTACTCTTCTTTATCCGAGTATCCATCTCCATCGGTATCAGAAGTGTTTGGGCTTGACCCGAACTCCTTTTCTGCTGAATCGGAAACTCCATCGTTGTCATCATCGTCATCATCACGATCTCCGACCGTATCATGATCGGTATCGTCATCGATAAATCCAAGATTATATTCAGCGGTCTCGTCTTGAAGAGCAACGGGTACTTCGCCGCGAGAATCTTCAAAACGCGTACGTGTAAACCGCGCGCGAATCGTATGGTCTCCCTTTGGCGCTTTCCAGTTTACCCACACGCTCCCCGCCTGTCCCCCGCGCTCAAGGACAAAATCGGACGAACCGATTTTGTCCTTGCCATCAAAAAACTCAACCGTGCCAAGCAATTTACGTTCAGACCCGTTAAAAACGCCCACATAGATTCTAACGGTGTCTCCGGCAAAAAACTTCTCGGGCGAAAACCAAATCGTGCGAGTGATAAAACCGCCGGTGTCGGCAGCAGCAAAAA
>Ga0075976_142_pt1 | contig 5819 bp, 6 predicted proteins | sample RifGroA2_FD_68052 | JGI IMG/M metagenome (GOLD analysis project Ga0075976, IMG submission 68052) | Parcubacteria bacterium GW2011_GWA2_47_10b
GTTTCCGGGAATATTATGGCGCGCATTGAAGTCTCCCAAAAAGTAAAACATTTGAAATGTGATCCCTGCATTTTTTAAGAACGCAAAGAATGGATATTCGCTTTGAAAAATAGAAATTTGGCCCGTTCGGCCCAAGAAATCGCCGGGATTGTCAAGAAAATATAGAGTGAGCGGTATGGTTACAACAAACGCGAAGAAAACAAAAAGCGCCGGAATGCAGATAATGCAGTTATTTTTTTCTTTTCGAGCCGATTGGACAAAAAGTGCAAGCGCCGGTAGCAGGAGGAGGGGAGCAGCGCGATAGGCGATGTAGGAATAAAATCCAAGCCCGAAGAAGATTCCCCCCAGAGCGCTTCCAAGCAGAACGCGCGCATGATGAAGGTCATTTCGTCTATCCCAAACGGCATAGAGGAGCCAGAGCCCCGTTGTAAGAAAAAACGGTGCCATGATGGCGCGGAATCCTATGCGGGAAAACATAATGTGCCAGAAACTTACCGAAAGAAGGAATGAAGCAAGAAGTGCTATATGGTTGTCTCGAAGATATTCTTTGGTGAAAAGATAAACCGCAAGCACGGTCGCAGTACCAAAAAGCGCGCTTACGATACGGAGCGCAAAGGCGGTGTTACCCAGGATGCGTATTGAGAGGGCCTGAAGGTTAATAAAAAGCCCTTCTCGGCCGTTGTTCTCACGGTAAAATACTTTAAATTTGCCCGTCTCAAGCGCTTCAAGGGCGTTACTCCCGTTCATTGCTTCGTCTGAAAAAAGACCAGGCGGAACCGTCAGGTTCGAGGTTGTTGTCGGGGCAAGGCGCCAGACGCGGAAAAAAAGCGCCAAGAACAATATTCCAATAAGAAACACTATATGTAATCGCTCCCTCACGACTTAATTATACACTATGCTATACTGGAAGAACCATGGAAAAGGGGATCAGATTTGAGACTCCGGAAAAGGAACGAGAATATCTTGAACGTGAGGTTCAGGAAAAGAGGCGGCAAGAACCGGAGCGTGAAATTCGTGACATTATTGAAGAAACGCTTCGGAAACACACGGAATACCGTGATGTGTCGGAGCCGGTACCGCCCCCGGAAGAAAAACAAAAACACGATCTTGACCGCGATGTCGGTTATCTTGTACGGACGGCTTTCGAAGAAGGAATTCTCGAGGCCGCCGAGCGGGCGCGCGGAACGCACAACCCATATCTTTTTAAAGAATTTTACATTGCGCTTGTGGAAAGGTTTCTCGATGATCTAAAGCAGCGAGGCGTTATCGAGACGCATGAGTGAAATATTTATCGCATCGTTTTTTGTATTTATTTTCGCAATACTGTTTTGTGCGGTGTTGTTCTATATTTTGATTTTGCGCCCGCGCAAACGTTACGAATTATCTGGCGCGCTTGATCTCGTGCTTTACCGGATTCTTCTGCCGCAAGAGGAGAATCCGCCGGCAGGAGAAACAAAAAAAAGAGAACCGAAAGAGATTATGGTTGCCATGGAGCAGTTTTATTCGGCGCTTGGTGCATTGCGGGTTGGATGGCTCCATCGGCTCCGATTTGGGAGTCCCGCGGTCATATTTGAGGCGGCCCTCCCTCATATTGGAGAGGAAGTAGTTTTTTATTCCGCGCTTCCGCGCATATACGCCCAGTTTTTTGCAAGCCAACTCCATTCATTTTTTCCATCAGCGCAGATTGAAGTGAGCCATGATTATAATATTTTTCATCCGTCAGGTGCGAGTGCCGGGGCGGTCGCGTTTCTCAATAAAAGTCCGCTTTTGTCGCTTCGAACCTACAATGAACTTGGCCACGATCCGCTTGCAGCCATAACGAGCGCGTTTGCGAAGTTGAAGAGAGAAGGAGACGGTGCTTCCATCCAAATTGTCATGCGCCCCACTCGCCGCCCGCTCTACGCGCGTGGCAAGGAAGCGGCGCGGAGGTTGCGTTCCGGGCAAATGCTTAAAGATGCGCTTGGCGGTTTTGGCCGCGAATTCGTTAAAAGTATTGCTTACAAGTCAACGCCGCAAGAAATTCAGCAGCAAGCTGCGCGACCAAAGGCGGTTGATGAAGAGACGGCGAAACAAATTGAAACAAAAGCGTCACGGCCAGCATTTGACGTGACGATTCGTCTGGTCGTATCCGCCCAAACACCCGAAGAGTGTAGCGCGATTTTACAGGGGCTTAAAGCGGCGTTCCAGCAGTTTGATAATCCACAGGGCAATGAACTTGTTTTTGAAGAGCTTGGAGGCCGCGCGCTCGAGGGGCTCCTTTATGAATTTTCATTCCGGCTATTTTCCCGCGCTGGTTTGCTTTACTTAAGCGCGAGTGAGCTTGCGAGTATTTTTCATTTCCCGTATGCAGGGTTTGCCCAGCCGAATGTGCAGTATCTGAAAGCGCGGGAGGCGCCGCCTCCGGTAAATCTACCCGAAGGCGGCATCAGATTGGGGAAGAGCGTTTATCGGGGGGAAGAACGCGATGTATATATTACGGAAGATGATCGGCGTCGCCATGTGTATATCATCGGCCAGACGGGAACCGGTAAATCGGCACTCCTTAAAGAGATGGCCCGCCAGGATATCCAAGCGGGGCGTGGCATGTGTTTTATCGATCCGCATGGCGATACGATAGATACACTCATGGGATTTATTCCACGAGAACGCATTGAGGATGTCATATATATCGATCCGGGTGATACGGAACGCCCCGTCGGACTCAATTTTCTTGAATACGATATACGCTATCCGGAACAAAAATCACTCGTGGTAAATGAACTTTTTGATATTTTTAATAAACTTTTCAATATGTCGGTTGCCGGCGGGCCAATGTTTGAACAATATTTTCGCAACGCAACGATGCTTGTAATGGAAGATCCGCAGTCAGGCAACACACTGCTCGAAGTGGGCAGAGTGCTCGCCGACAAGCAGTTTCGCGATTACAAGTTAAGCCGCTCTTCGAATATTGTAGTCAATATGTTTTGGCAGAAAATCGCCGAGAAGGCAGGGGGTGAGGCAAGTTTACAGAACATGGTTCCTTATGTGACATCAAAGTTTGACACGTTTCTTGCAAATGAGATAATGCGCCCAATCATCGCGCAGGAAAGAAGCACGATTCGTTTCCGCGAAGCAATGGATTCCGGGAAGATCCTTTTGATTAATCTCTCAAAGGGACGCTTGGGCGAGCTTAACTCCGCTCTCCTCGGGCTTATTATTGTGGGAAAAATTCTTATCGCTGCGCTTTCCCGCGTTGATATTAAAGACGAGGCGGGCCGGCGCGATTTCTATTTATATATTGACGAGTTTCAGAATGTGACGACGAAATCAATTGCCACGATCCTTTCAGAAGCCCGGAAATATCGCCTCGATCTTATTATCGCGCACCAATTTCTTGGTCAGCTTGAGGATGCAATTAAAAAAGCGGTATTCGGCAATGCGGGTTCGATGGTTGCCTTTCGGGTTGGATCGGACGATGGTGAGTTTATGGCAAAACAATTCAGTCCAGTCTTTGGTGAACGCGACCTTTTGAACATTGATAACTATAATGCCTATGTTAAACTTTTGATACATGGCACGACTTCCCGCGCGTTCAATATGAAAACATATCCTCCGGCAAAAGGTGATCTGAAAATACGGGAAGACGCGATTAAGTTCTCACGCCTTACCTATGGGCGGTCACGCGCGGAGCTCGAGGAAGAAATTCGTAGACGGTATCATGCTTAAAAAAGATTATTGGTATGCGGCGATCATCGGGCTTATCACGGCTTTTTTTGCTCGCCTTATTTTACTTAACAACGCTACAACACTTGCATTCGGTGGTATTTTAATTTCGCCATGGTGGTTGTTTGTTCTGTTTCCGGTCGGCGAGATGATTGCTTATATTGTTGCCTCGAATTATTTATTTCAATGTTGTAAGCGCGACTATCGCGATTATTAACAGTTATTTTTGGCAGAGATCGTGGACATTCAGCGAAAAGGCGCCCCCCACGAAAAAAGAATTTACTGCTTTTGTAGTTATTACACTTATTGGGCTCGGCATTAACAGCGCGTTAGTGTTTCTTGTTACAACGTTTGTGCCAACGTTTAATGGCTTGACTGAAGTGCGGCTTCTTACGGCGGCAAAAGTTGCAGCAACTCTCATATCGCTTTTCTGGAATTTCCTCGGATACAAATTTATCGTGTTTCGGTAGTATTGACACGGGTGATACACTTTTGATACACTTTATTTATGCCTACTACAAAACGACGCATTAATATTAGTCTTTCTCCAGACTTAGAAAGGGCACTTACAACGCTTGCGCGCCGTGACGATATGCCAGAAGCCACTAAAGCCGCCGACCTTCTTCGGATTGCTTTGGAAATTGAGGAAGATCAGGTGTGGGATGCCATCGCCTCGCGCCGCGACACTAAAAGCGCAAGATTTGTCTCGCATAAAAAGGCGTGGGCGTAAATTTTGTTATAACGTATCATGAACGTGTAGTGAGCGATGACATCCCGCTACTTAATGGCGCGTGGCGGGGCAAAGTAAAAAAAGCGATTGAGTCCAAACTTACTCACGCGCCAGAAATATATGGTAAGCCGCTGCGTCGATCGCTTAGCGGATATCGCAAACTTCGAGTTGGTGATTGGCGTGTTATTTTTCGTATCGAAAGTCGAAAGGTAAAGATTTTGGTTATCGTGCACCGGTCACGGGTTTATGAGCGAATCTATGGTAGGATATAATATATGCAAAAGTCCGAGCATGTTGTCCTCTATCGCAAGTATCGGCCCAAGAGTTTCGCGGAAGTTGTAGGGCAAGAGCACGTGGTGACGGTGCTGAAAAATGCCTTGCGTCTTGGCCGCGTTTCGCACGCATACTTGTTTTCAGGAACGCGCGGCACGGGTAAGACTACGCTCGCACGGCTTTTGGCGAAAGCATATAACTGCGAAAAACGTGGTGACGACAGCGAGCCGTGTAATTCGTGCCAAATATGCCTTGAATTCAGCGCCGGCAAAGCGCTCGATCTCATTGAAATTGATGCGGCATCAAACCGCGGTATTGACGATATCCGCGAGCTCAAAGATGCCGTACGTTTTACTCCCATGCACGCGAAGCGCAAGGTATATATTATTGATGAAGTGCACATGCTTACCAAGGAAGCATTCAACGCGCTTTTGAAAACGCTTGAGGAGCCGCCGGAGCATGCGATGTTTATTTTAGCAACCACCGAACTTGAAAAAGTTCCAGACACAATTCTTTCGCGCACGCAAAGTTTTGAGTTTCGCCGGCTCTCGCAGGAAAAGATCCGCGAGCGCGTCAAAACAATTTTGAAAAGTGAAAAATACGCGCTTGACGAAGATAGTATTACGATAATCACATTTCTTGCCGATGGCTCGCTTAGAGATGCCGAAAGTATGCTCGGCCAGCTTATGGATGCGTATCCGGATGGCGCAGGTAAAGACGCGCCCGAGAAGCTTTTTGGTTTGCCAAAACTCAAATCTGTACATGAGCTTTTGGATGCGGCCTTGAAACGGGAGCCGGTGTGCGTTATCGATCTGCTTGAAAAGATAGTTGCCCAGGGGATTGACCCTAAGATGCTTTCGCGTCTTTTGGTGCACGAAGCGCGCACACTTTTGATATGCGCGATCAATCAGGCGGAAATCGATGCGCTCAAAAAGAAACTCTCCGAAGATCATGTGGCATTTTTCTCTTCACATGCGAATCTTCCACGCAGGGATATTGAGGTGCTTCTCGTAAAACTTCTTGAGGCGCATAATTCTGGACTTCGGGGGCCGTTTCAAGAGTTGCCCGTGGAACTCGCATTGCTCGGCGTGATGTTGGATGATAAATCAAAATA
>Ga0075976_145_pt1 | contig 5171 bp, 7 predicted proteins | sample RifGroA2_FD_68052 | JGI IMG/M metagenome (GOLD analysis project Ga0075976, IMG submission 68052) | Parcubacteria bacterium GW2011_GWA2_47_10b
GCAGCTGTGGCGGCGGGCGGTGGCTCAGTTGTGTGCGCCGCAAACACCAACTACTGGGCTATAGCAGTGCAATTGAAGTCTGATACCACTCAGGCATGGTGCGTCTCGAGCGGCGGTCAGGCTAAACAAGTTACCAACACGAACGCGCTTACTACAAACGCTCTGTCCTGCCTATAGTTTAAAACACATAGGTTTTAAAAACCCGCCTCTTTGGCGGGTTTTTTTGTTTGATATAATACAGGCATGCATCCGCGGGGCTTTACCCTCATAGAGCTCTTGGTCGTCATCGCAATCATCGGCATACTCTCTTCCATCGTGCTTTTGGCAATAGGCAACGCTAGGCAAAAAGGCGCCGACGCGGGCATCCAGGGCAACTTAAATACCATCCGCACCATGGCCGAGAAATATAATATAGACAATGGATTTACCTACGGCGTGCAGGCGGGGACTATCGATATAGGGGTAAACTGTTCGGCAGTATCCGGCGGCATGTGGGGAAACTCCACAATAAAGGCGGCAGTGCTCGCCGCCGAGGCGCAGGCCGGCACTCCGAGCAACGCGGGTTTTGGCGGAAATGTGGGTATTAAATCAGTCTGTTTTTCGACACCCACAACGTGGGGTATTGCTGTTATAATAAAATCTGACCTGACCAAGGTTTGGTGCGTGGACAGCGTAGGCAGGGCTAAAATAGCGAACTTTAGCACTGTTGGAAATTTAGGAGACCAATTTAACGGATGTACATGGTAACTAATATGAAAAAACTCAAAGGCTTCACGCTCGTCGAACTCTTGGTGGTCATCGCCATCATCGGAATTTTGAGCTCCATCGTGATGGTGTCGCTCGGCGGCGCCAAGCAAAAAGCCCGCGACAGCAGGCGCGTCGCGGATATAAAGTCTATCCAGCTGGCGCTGGCGACCTACTACAACGACAACCTTTTTTATCCTAAAAATATTTATACATCTTCTTTTGCCAATCCCGGCGTTTCCGACCCGGCAAACGGCCTCGCCCCGGCGTATCTACCAGTTATGCCAAAAGACCCAAATAGCGCAGCCAATTACACGTACAACGCTTTCACTACATCCGCAAGCAGTGTATGCAATACAACCAACATACCGGTCCTCTACCACCTAGGCGCGGCGTTTGATGACAACACTAACACTGCGCTTGCCTCGGACGTGGATGCAAATCAAACCTTAAGCAATGTTTATACTTCGACGACTTATTACGCTTGCAGCGGTACTTCGTCTTTCCACGGCAATGCGCTAAACTGCGCTGCTGTTCCGCTACAACACGGGGCGTAGTGCTATGCGCGGGCGTTCAAAGTGCATGCACTGCGGGCACGCGCTCTCTATTTTAGATTTGGTTCCGCTATTTTCGTATCTGTATCTGCGTGGGAAGTGCCGCTACTGCCGCTCGCGGCTTTCAATCCAGTATCCAGTGGTGGAAGTTGCGGCCGCCATGCTTGCGGTGCTGGTGTATTTTCAACATCAAGAGCCAGTGCAATTTGCGCTCGGGCTTGCCGTGTGGATGACTCTCCTGTTTATCGTTGTGTACGACCTGCGCCATCAAATTATCCCATGGAGCGCATCGGGGCTTTTGGCCGTTCTTAGCCTTGTTCATGTTTGGACTTTGGGATTTGATATTTGGAGCTTAGCGGCAGGGCCTATTTTGGCCGCGCCTCTCCTCCTTCTTTCCTTAGTGTCCCGCGGCAGGTGGATGGGGTGGGGAGACGGCGCGCTCCAGCTGGGTCTCGGATGGCTGCTCGGCTTGACCTTGGGTCTTACCGCTTTTATGCTGGCGTTTTGGGCAGGAGCAGTTGTCGGAGTTTTACTCATACTCTTTTCTAAACGGGTTACAATGAAGAGCGAGGTGCCCTTTGCCCCGTTTCTTATCTTTGGGGCGGCGTGCGCTTACTTTTTGCATGTTGATTTTTTCTCATCTCTCACATTATTTTTCTAAGGGATTTATCCCGTTAGAGATAAAAAACCTTAGGTTTTTACCGACTCGCAAGCGAGTCGGATCTCTAACGGGATTTACTTTGATAGAGCTTATCGTCGTATCCGCAATCATACTCATCATTACCGCTTTTATTATGTTCCAGCAGGCCAAATTCAACAGCGCTACGCTGATGCGCAGCCTTACCTACAGCGTCGCGCTCTCAATCCGCCAAGCGCAGGTGTACGGCACTTCGGTTAAGGAGTTTTCCGGAGCCTTTGCTCCCGGGTACGGCGTGCAGTTTCCGGCGTCCGGAGCGTCCGCCGACACGTATTATCTTTTTGCGGATATTGTGCCAGCCACTGTCGGCAACGGCGCGTACGACAACACTACCGAGGCTCTCCCAAGTTTTACGCTCGGCAAAGGCTATGTCATTGGCAGTCTCTGCGCGGTTGTGAGCGGCGCAGGCACCTGCACGCCGGTAAATTACCTTACAGTTTTCTTCCGCCGGCCCAACCCGGATGCCTGCATCTCGACAAACCTCGCGCCCGGCGCCTGCGCTCCCAGGGCCGCGGCGGCGTACTCGTCCGCGTACATCACACTCAAGTCAACCGGCAATAACGACACGCGCAGAGTCAAAGTATCCAATACTGGCCAGATAGCCGTCTGTGCGCCTAATACGACCGCTTTAACTTGTTAATATGACACACTCTTTTATAAAGGCGCGGGGTTTCACACTTGTAGAGATGATGGTTTCGGTAGCGATATTTGCCATCGTTATGACGATATCGCTCGGGGCTCTACTTTCCATGTCGGAGAGCGATAGGAAGTCACAAACGCTCAAATCGGTTATCAACAACCTCAACTTTTCCATGGACTCCATGTCGCGCTCTATCCGCACCGGTCAGTCGTATCATTGCGATATATCTCAAGGGTCTATCTCTTCGGCGCGCGACTGCCCGACAACCGCCGCTACATCCTTTGCTTTTCAAGCGGCAGACGGGGCTACGGTTTCCTATTGCCTGTACAATAACTCCATACTCCGCGAAATAACTCCTGCAGGCTCGACCCCGGACGCCAGCTGCGCCGCGAGCGGATTCGGTCCTATTACTTCGTCCGAGGTGTATATTGATTCACTCAACTTTTATGTTACCGGTTCTGCAATCGGCGACGGCATCCAGCCGAAGGTAACCATACTCATATCCGGAGAGGTCGTCGTTACCGCTACTCAAAAATCCGCTCTTAACCTGCAAACCTCCATTACCCAGCGCGTATATGACCAGTAAAAATAAAAACGGTTTTACACTCATCGAGACGCTGGTTGCAGTGCTCCTTTTGGCTATAACTATCACTGGTCCGCTTACCATAGCTTCCAAAGGCCTTACCGCTACCATGGTTGCAAAAGACCAATTTATCGGATTTTATTTGGCGCAGGATGCCATAGAGCAGGTACGGTTTTTGCGCGACAGCTCCTGTCTCGCCTCCGGAGGTGGTCCGACCGGGTGTCCTTCGGCCTCCTGGCTTTCGGGCCTTGGTTCGTGCGTGAGCGCAGACGGCAGCGCCTCCTGCTATATAGACTCTGTGCAAGGCACGGTGGGAGCATGGGCGTCGTGCCCGACATCTTCGTGCATACTCAACTACGATTCAGGCAACAAGTACTTCAGCTACACGAGCGGTTCGCGTTCAGCCCAGCAGTTCATCCGGATTGTTAAAATTCAAAACGATCCCGCTGGCGCCTCTCCCGACGAAGCGGTTGTCACGGTCGAGGTAAACTGGAGCGACAGGGCGGGCATTACTCGCGTGCCTATTAAAGTGCGGGAGACCCGTTAGAGAAAAAGTTTGGCGTTGGTAGTAAAAATCGGAGCAAATCTCTAACGGGGTTTACTATTTTTTTTGCGATGCTGGTCGGCGGTCTCGCGCTCGCTATAGGCGTGGCGATTTATGATCTTACTGTCCGCGAGCTCGACCTATCCGGCACCGCAACACAGTCGCAGTACGCGATATATGCCGCCGATACCGGCGCGGAGTGCGCGCTGTATTGGGATTTAAAATGCACCGCAACCGACTGTACGAGCCGTGGCGCCGCCAATAGCGCCTTTGCCACCTCCAGTTACTCAGTGACGCCATCCTCCGGGATTGTATGCAACGGCGTAGATGTAGCGCCGGTAAAAACAACTATTATTACCGCCGCCACGACCACCTTTACCGTCACTTTTTTACCGCAGCCATATTGCGCGAGCGTGAGAGTGGAAAAAAGCGGCAATCCATCCCAGACAATTATTACCTCGAAGGGATACAATACCGCGTGTCCGCCCGCGGCCGCCGGCACCTCAAGGCTTGAACGTGTGCTCCAAGTAACGTACTAATATTAGGGTGTGAGTATCCCGCGTAATATACAGGAACGCTATAAAAAGCTCAAAGAGGCGGTTAACCGCCACCGGCATTTGTACTATGTGCTTCAGATGCCCGAGATAGCCGACAGCGCTTACGACGAACTCGAGCAGGAACTAATCTTGCTCGAGGAACAGCATCCGACGCTTGTTTCTCCGGACTCGCCGACGCAGCGCGTTGGCGGGCAGCCAGAGACAACGTTTAAAAAAGTCCTGCACAAGGTTGCGCAGTGGTCATTCAACGACGCCTTTAACCCCGATGATATACGCGACTTCGACGCGCGCGTGCGCAGGATGCTAGGAGGCAAAACACCGACCTACACTTTGGAACTCAAGATAGACGGACTTAAAGTGGTCTTGACCTACGAAAAGGGGAGATTAAAAACCGCGGCCACGCGCGGAGACGGCGTGGTGGGGGAGGATGTTACGCAAAATGTCCGCACTATTTTGTCGGTGCCGCTCCAGTTGGAACGGCCAGTGGATATTATTGTCGAGGGAGAAGTATGGATGAGTGAGCAGATGCTCAAAGAAATAAACAAAGCGCGGCAAAAGGCGGGCGAGCCGGAATTTGCAAACCCGCGCAATGCCGCCGCAGGCACCATACGCCAGCTCGACCCGAAGGTGGCGGCGCAGCGCAAACTCGATACGTTTATATACGACGTAGCGCAGACGTCAGAGCGGCTTCCGCCGACTCAATATGAGGAACTGGAGTACCTGCAGAAACTCGGATTCAAGGTCAACAAACATTTTACGCTCGCAAGTTCGGTCGAGGAAATTATCGCGTATTGGCAAAAGTGGCAAAAAAAGTCCAAAGCGGAAGGCTATTGGATCGACGGCGTCGTCATC
>Ga0075976_121_pt1 | contig 5125 bp, 4 predicted proteins | sample RifGroA2_FD_68052 | JGI IMG/M metagenome (GOLD analysis project Ga0075976, IMG submission 68052) | Parcubacteria bacterium GW2011_GWA2_47_10b
TATTCCAGTGGAGCTAGAATTTTATAGACGTTCTTTTGTCCCTGTGCCGCGCCGGTGTTTTGTTTGCCGTCACCGCGACCGCATTGCACGTCGCGGCCCCATGAAAGTTTACGCTCGCATGTGTGCTAAATGCGGAAAAGAAATCTCAACAAACTACGCCCCAGACCGGCCGGAGATTGTATATTGCGAGCAGTGTTATCAGGCAGAGGTTGCATGATCACTGAAACTCGCACGTGTCAAAACTGCAAGACCTCGTTCACAATCGAACCCGAGGATTTTGAATTTTATGCAAAAATAAAGGTGCCTCCGCCGACGTTTTGCCCGCGATGCCGCTTTCAGCGGCGGCTCATGTTTCGCAACGAGCGCGTTCTTTACAGGCGCATGTGTGACTTATGCAAAAAAAGCATTATCACTGTGCATGACCCAAAAAAGCGACGCATTGTCTACTGCAGTCCGTGCTGGTGGTCAGATAAATGGGATGCGCTTGAATTTGGCGTTGAGTATGATCCCCAAAAAAACTTTTTCGAGCAGTTTAGAAAACTGCAAGAGAAAATACCTGTTATGGATCTTGTGAATAGTTACACAACGCTCGAAAGCAGCGAGTATGTAAATCATGCGGGACATCTCAAAAACTGTTATTTGATCTTCAATGCTGATTACTGTGAAAACGTTTGCTATGCGAGTGGGGTTACGTACGTTAAGGATTCGCTCGATCTGTTTTCGGTAGGAGCGAATTCCGAGTTTTGTTATGAAGATATTATGTCTGGGAAATCTTCGCGTCTGTTTTTTTCTGAAGACTGCTTTGAGTGCTTAGATGTTTATTTTTCAAAAGACTTGCGGGGCTGTAGCCATTGTTTCGGATGCGCAAATCTGCGCAACAAGCAATACCATATTTTTAACAGGCCTTATTCAAGAGATATATACGAAGAAAAACTTAAGGAGTTGCGCCTCGATTCGTATGTTGCGGTGGAGGATTTGAAAAAGCGCGTGGATGAGTTTTGGCGTACAATGCCGCATCGCGCATACCATGGTTTGATGAATGTAAGCTATTCGGGCGATTATCTTTACGGCTGCAAAAATGTGCGCGCAAGCTATATCTGTGATTCGGTCGAAGATGCAAAGTACTGCCAGTTTTTGACATTGCCGTCTGCGAAGGACTTATACGACCTGACCGAATGGGGCAATGGTGTGGAGATGGTGGTTGATTCGGTGACCGTTGGCGAAGGTGCTCGCGATATTCGTTTTTGTTCTGGCGCTTGGGCAAATGTGCTTGATAACGAATACTCGATGTTTGCAGTTTCATCTTCGCATGTATTCGGTTGCCTCTCGGTTCACAAAAAAGAGTACTGCATTCTTAATAAACAGTATGCACCGAATGAATATCGTGCGCTCCGCGATCGCATCGTTGCCGACATGAACACACGACCATACATTGATGCGAAAGGTCGCGTATGGAAATATGGTGACTTTTTTCCTTATGACTTGAGTTTTTTTGATTACAATGAGTCTACGGCGGCTCAATATTTCACACTTACAAAAGATGAGGCGCTAGCGATGGGCTTTCGATGGCGCGACGAAAACTTGCAAGAAGCGGCTATAACTATGCATGCAAGCGAAATTCCCGACAACATGCATGATATTTCTAATTCTATAGTGAACGAGATTATAAAGTGTGTCGCCTGCGCAAAACCTTATCGAATTATTCCTCAAGAGCTCGAGTTGTTGCGAAAGATGGATGTGCCAGCTCCGCGAAAATGTCCTAATTGCCGGCATATGGGGCGTATTGCACGTCTCAATCCGCCGCGGCTTTGGAATCGAATGTGTGCTAAATGTGGCAAAAAAATTATGACATCGTATGCCCCAGACCTGCCGGAAATTGTTTATTGTGAACAATGTTATCAAGCCGAAGTAGTATGAACGCCGAAACCAAAAATTGCCAAAATTGCAAGCAGAACTTCGTCATCGAACCCGAGGATTTTGAATTTTATGCAAAAATAAAGGTGCCTCCGCCGACGTTTTGTCCGAGCTGCCGTTTTCAGCGGCGTTTGAGTTTTCTTAACGTTTTTTCGCTTTACAAACGGCCATGTGATCTTTGTAAGAAAGATTTTGTTGCAATGTATGCGGCGGACTCTCTTTATACGGTATATTGCCCGAAATGCTGGTGGTCGGACGGCTGGGATCCCTATAAATACGGGCGCGATTATGATTTTTCTCGCCCATTTTTTGAACAGTTCAAAGAGTTGTGGCGCGATGTACCTCTTTTGGGGGCGTCGCTTGATCTAGAATCAACCAACTCGCCCTACAATAATCACGCTGGTCATCTGAAAAACACATATCTTTTATTTCATGCAGATTATACTGAAGACTCGGCATACGGTTTTTATCATGTGCAAAACAAATCCGTTTTTGATTGCTCGTCTTTAATGCTGTGCGAAAACTGCTATGACTGCAAAAATGCGTTCAAAGACAACCGATGCATCGGTTTTGACAACTCCATCGAATCTCTCGATTCGGTTTTTTTGCGCGACTCGCGCAATTGCCAACACTGTTTTGCATCTGCAAATCTCCGCAACAAAAAGTATGTTTTTTTCAACGAGCAGCTGACACGCGAGGAATATTTTAAAAGAATTGGCGCCTTGGATATCGGATCGTATAAAGTTTATCAGGAGGTGAAAGCGCGCGTACGCAAGCACTGGAAAAAATATCCGCCGCGCCCGCAGTATGTAGATTATTCCATAAACTCTACCGGCAACTATATATTTAATTCAAAAAACTGCAAAGAGTGTTACGAGGTCAACGAAGCCGAGGACTCAAAATACCTTGCGCTATGCGGAAAGGGGCCAAATCGCGACTCGTACGATGTCTCAAGCTGGGGGTATAATATGTCGCTTTGTTATGAGGGTTGCAATGTCGGTGAAAATGTGAGCGGTGTTAGATTCTCCGAGGAGTCCGGTATAAATCTCTTTGATGCAGAATATTGCAAACTTTCCATGGGTGGGTCTCATCATTTTGGTTGCGTAAGCATAAAGAAGGGCGAGTACGTAATTTTTAACAAGAAGTATTCGGAAAAAGATTTTTACGAATTTCGCCAGCGTATAGTAGCGCATATGCAGAAGATGCCGTACCGCGATGTAAGTGGCATAGAGTATAAATATGGCGAGTTTTTTCCTCTGGAGTTAAGCTCTTTTGCATACAACGAAACGCTCGCGCGCTACTTTTTTCCTCTGTCTAAGGAAGAGGCGCTTAGCAAACGTTATCGATGGCGTGATCACGAAATTCCAGAGCAGGAAATTACGAAGAGCACCGATGACGTACCAGATCACATCAAAGATGCTCCGGACTCTATTGTAGAGGAAGTGATCGGATGCAAAACGTGCGGGCGCGGGTTTCGCATTATTCCAATGGAGCTCGCATTTTTACGTAGGTTAAACGTTCCGATTCCCAGAGAGTGCCCATTTTGTCGTATTGATGAAAAAGTGCAAAAGTGGGTAAAACAGTTGCGGCTCGTTTCTCGGACGTGTGATAAATGCGCTATTGATTTCAAAACATCCTTTATAAAAGAAGACGCGCCAATAATTTATTGTATCAAGTGCTACAATGCAGAGGTTGCCTAGGCAGTATAAAACAGGCGTTGTCTTCGGCGTTTTTGATCGGCTTCACGACGGGCATCGGGATTTTTTGCGGCAGGCAAGTGACTTGGCAGATGAGTGTGTGGCCATAGTGGCGCGCGATAGTGCGGTGCTCGCGCTTAAGAATAAAAAACCATGCGATTCGGAGGCAGTGCGCCTTGCGAGCGTGCGCGCGGTTGCCGGTGTCGTAGATGTCGTTTTGGGTGATGCAGAGCAAGGGGCATACACCGTGCTAAAAAATCTCAAGCCCGATGTTATTTTGCTTGGATATGACCAGAACTGGCTCGAGCGCGACCTCAAAGAAAAAATGACTTCCGGCGCGCTTTCAGCTGTGCCGCTCGCGCGCCTTGATCCTTACAAGCCAGAGCAGTTTCATACGTCTATTATTCAGCAAGTTGAAGCACAATGATTGCCGAGACCAAAAATTGCCAAAACTGTAAACAGGCGTTCACAATCGAACCTGAGGATTTTGAATTTTATGAAAAAATGAAAGTACCTCCGCCGACGTGGTGTTCGCGATGTCGGGCGCAGCGAAGGGCTGTATTTAGAAACGAGCGGAATTTTTTTCGGCAGAAATGTGGATTGTGCGCGAAAGACGCAATCTCGGTTTATTCGCCAGGCGCTCAATTTCCCGTGTATTGCCAAGAATGCTATTGGTCCGACAAGTGGGATCCGTTGGCATTCGGCATTGAATATGACCAGTCAAAAAGTTTTCTCGACCAGTTTCGTGAACTCTCACGGCACGCCCCGCGCCCAGCGCTTATCAACAAGGGCAGCATCAATAGCCATTACACGCATTTATGTGCAAACAACAAAGATTGCTACATGCTTATCGAGAGCTCAAATAACGAAAATGTTTTGCATGGATACTGGATGCAGCGAAGCCGCGACTGCGTTGACAATGCATATGGCACAAATGTGGAGCTTTGCTACGAAACGCTCGCGTGTTTTGATTCGTACCGTTTGCGATACGCGCTTACCTGTTTTAACTGCTCCGATAGCTGGTTTTTGAAAAACTGCGTTGACTGCCAAGATTGCTTCGCGTGTGTAAATATAAAACACAAGAAATATTGTTTCTTTAACAAACAACTTTCGAAAGAAGAGTACGAAAAAGCGATTCGAGAGTATCGGCTCGAAACGTATGAGGGGGTCGAGCGAGCGCTTACAGATGCGATTGCTTTTTACAAAAAGTATCCGCATCGCTACGCAGAAATCATCAACTCTCCCGGGTCCACCGGAAATTACATGACAAATTCAAAAAACTGTACGTCGTGCTATTACGCGTATTTAGCGGAAGATTCAAAATATTCGGCGCATATTCTCGAAGATATCAAAGACGTGTACGACGTAGATACGGCTGGGCTTCACGCAGAACTTCTCTACGAAGATCTCAACACCGCGCTTTCTGTATCGCGGATTACGTTTAGTAACAGGTGCTGGACAGGTTCAGAAATTGCATATTCAGAACATTTGGATGATTGCACGTCTTGTTTTGG